>Ga0123353_10016959_pt1 | contig 10674 bp, 9 predicted proteins | sample TergutLab28metaG_3_FD_92763 | JGI IMG/M metagenome (GOLD analysis project Ga0123353, IMG submission 92763) | Labiotermes labralis P3 segment gut microbial communities from Petit-Saut dam, French Guiana - Lab288 P3 | ecosystem: Host-associated > Arthropoda: Insects > Digestive system > Gut ... | reverse complement strand
TGGCGAAAAGGTTCGGGTAAACGGATATGGATACATTAAAAATTGATTTCAACAACATAACCGGCAAAATAAAACCAATGCACGCAGTCAATAATCCGCCGACGGTGCCGAGCGATACCTACGGTCTGTATGAAAAAGTAAAAGAAGCGCACATACCGTATGTCCGCCTTCACGACACCGGCGGTTTGTTCGGCGGCGCGCATTATGTGGACATCGAAAATATTTTCACGGATTTCGGAGCCGATGAAAACGACCCCGCGTCGTATGATTTCGCGTTTACCGACAAATTACTTGAATCGATGGATAAAATTGGTCTGAAACCTTTTTACAGGCTCGGCTGTACCATCGAAAACTACCATAAAATAAAGGCGTACCATATCTTCCCGCCCGCTGACCCGTATAAATGGGAGCGCATCTGCGAGCATATCATACTGCACTATAACGAAGGCTGGGCGGACGGCTATCATTTCGGGATCGAATACTGGGAGATATGGAACGAACCGGACAACGAACCGGAAATAGGCGACAACCCGATGTGGAGAGGGACGCAGGAGGAATTTTTCGAGTTATACGACATAACCGCGAAACACTTGAAAGCAAGCTTTCCGTTTTTGAAGATCGGCGGGTACGCGAGCTGCGGATTCTATGCCCTCTCAGATGCGGATTTTTCGGAAACGGCGCACTCAACGTCGCGGGTCGGATATTTTGTGGAGTTTTTTCATAACTTCTTTAAATATATAAGCGAAAAGAACTCACCGCTCGATTTCTTTTCGTGGCACAGTTACGCGGGATTGCGCGAGAATGTCATGTACGCCGCTTATGCCAAGGAAAAGCTCACACAATACGGTTACGGAAACGCCGAAGTGATCTTCAACGAGTGGAATCCCGGAATACACAACAGGGGCAAGGCGGTTGACGCTTCCAACATAGCCGCCGTGATGTGCGCGATGCAAAAAACCTCAACGGATATGTGCATGTACTATGACGGACAGGCAGATTCAACCTATTGCGGATTGTTCAGCGGAGATTTTCATAAGGTTTTTAAGGCGTATTACGCTTTCCGCGCGTTCGGGGAATTATATCTCTTAAAAAATGAAGTGTTTTCGGACACAACCGCTGATGGTGTATACGTTTGCGCCGCTTCGGGAGAGAAAAAAGCGGCGATGATTGTAAATTCTAACAGCGGCAATGTTGACATAAAACTTGACACGCCCGACATACTGCAATGCTTCGCGACCGATGAAACGCATGATTACGAAGCGATCGAATTAAAATTGAACGACGGCGTTTTGACACTGCCGCCTTACGCGGTATGGTTGGTTATATTTGAATAAAGCGGATACAAAGTAAACTAAAAAAATAAACGGCAGCGAAAATGCTGCCGCTATTTTTTTATATAAATTTTCAAATAATCCCCAAAGCCAGAACGATAAAGTTCAAAATAAACAGCAGCGTCGCGACATATAAGATCGGATGCACTTCTTTTGCCTTACCCTTTACAATTTTTATTATGCAGTAGAATATAAATCCTGCGGCAATCCCGTAGGAGATATTATAAGCAAAAGCCATAATAAGTATCGTAAGGAACGCGGGAATCGCGTCTTCGATCTCATCCCATTTGATTCCGGCGAACGATTCTGCCATCAGTACGCCGACCACGATCAACGCGGGAGCAGTTGCCTGCGCCGGAACGATACCGAATAATGCCGCAAACGGAAGGCACAGTATAAATAAAGCCGCCGTTACTACAGACGTAAATCCCGTTCTTCCCCCGACGCTGATACCCGCCGCGCTTTCTATGTAAGTTGTAGTATTTGACGTACCAGCCAAAGCGCCGATCGAAGTTGCGACTGAATCCGCGAATAAAGCTTTATCCATTTTGGATTTAAAGCCCGAGCTTTCCTCCAAAGCCTTTTCGTCAGCTTCGTCGAAGATACCGGATTTTCTTCCCGTTCCGATAAAGGTTCCGACTGTGTCGAACGTATCCGAAAGGCTGAACGCAAATATAATTAAAATAGAAGGCAGGATTCTTGCCGGGTCAGAGAACAGACTTCCCAATCCCGGACTTCCGAAGAACGCGAACGCAACGTCTTTGACTTCGCCCATCCTGAATTCAAACAGACCGCCGATCGTTTCAGGAAGTATAACGATTCCGGGCTTGAATATAAATTCCGCTGCGACGGCAATTATTGTAGCTCCGACAATCCCTATCAGCATAGCGCCCTTAACTTTGAGCAGCATAAGCACGACGATTAAAATAAGCCCGGCAACGGCTATAAGGGACCCTATAGCGAAATGCGCCAGCTCAGGAACAATAGGCGCTCCGGCCGCAACATACCCGGGAATAGTCATACCGCCGTCAATTAACGCCTCCCCGGCATTTTCTAATGGTATTATAACAGTATCGGGCGTTACCAAGGCGAAAGTTGTATCCTTTACGCTTACGTCAGTAATAAAATTCAGAAAGCCGGCGTTTTTTATTCCTATATACGCGATAAAAAGACCTATCGCCCCGCCAATCGCCAGCTGCAAACTTTTGGGTATGGATTTGATTATATACTTACGTACTTTTGTAACGGTAATAAGTATATTGATTATTCCGCAGATAAACACCATCGCAAGCGCTTCCTGCCACGCGAAGCCTAACCCAAAACATACGGTATAGGTAAAGAACGCGTTCAATCCCATACCCGGAGCTACCGCATACGGAACGTTCGCGACCAGCCCCATTATAAGGGTGCCGACGACGGTTGCGATGATCGTAGCCACAAACACACCCGCCCATGACATTCCCGCCGCCGCTAAAATATTGGGGTTTACAAACATTATGTATGCCATTGTGAAAAAAGTGGTGACGCCTGCCATAATTTCGGTTCTGATATTGGTGCCTGATTCCTTGATTTTAAAGAACTTGTCCAAGATTTATACCCTCCTAAAAAATTATTAATATATTTAAAAAATGCTTTATTTCTTATGAACAATGTGATATAATTAATCTAAAAAAAGGAGATGACCTGAAATGGAAAATTTTTATACAATGAAAATAGCCGAGCTTGAAAGAAAGCTGCCGGTTTGCAAGATATCGGACGATCTCAGTATAGCCGCGTTTGTGCTGTTCGGCGATGTGGAAATGACGGTGGCCGCCGCCGCGCATCTGCTGAAAATCGCGCCTCCGCACGACATTCTCATTACCGCTGAGGCGAAAGGGATCCCGCTTGTGCACGAAATGGCGCGGCAAAGCGGCGAAAACAATTATATAGTCGCCCGCAAAGTAGTCAAACTGTATATGAAAGAAGTGTTTTCTGTGGAACTTCAGTCAATAACCACTCAAAAAAAGCAAACACTTTATATCGATACCGCCGAAGCTGAACTAATGAGAGGCAAAAGAGTGCTTATTGTGGACGACGTAATCAGCACCGGCGAATCAGTGCGCGCCGTGGAAAAACTCGTAAAGGAATCCGGCGGTATTCTCGCCGGCAAAATGGCGGTGTTGGCGGAGGGGGACGCGAAATACCGCGACGATATCATATATCTTGAATACCTGCCCTTATTGGATTCCGCAGGGAAGCCGATTAATTAACCCGATCATAAATTCCATGTAATCGATCATATCTTTTCTGCGGACAAACCGCGAGCGGTATTGTTTCTTCCTGCCGCCGACGCGGATACGCAAGGCTTCTCTCAAAATTTTGCGGTAAGATTCCGGCAAACATGTCAGTCCGTACTCGGCGACCTTGCGCTTGGAGGCTATGTCATCCTCCATAAGCGTGTAGTACATCCGCGTGATTCCGCAGACGCACCACTCAATACTCCAATCAGTTAAACCCTTCAACCGTTTAATGGAAGGTTTCCGAAGCGAATCAAACCAATTTTTCCAGTAAGTGTTGACGTTGGTTTTGACGTAAGACTTAACGTCATATATAGTCGTGGGAATATTCAACTCATCTATCGGCGTTCCCGTAACGGTAACGCCGTATTTCTTCAGCGTATACCACATCACTTCATTACCTTTGCCGATATTTTCATATGTAATATATTGGCAATCAAAACGTTTGCTGATTTTCTTAATATCAATCGGCGACTGTAATATTACCGTACAATCGATATCGCTTTTACCCTCGTGATAATCACCCAACACGATTGACCCGGTGAAATATATTCCGATTAATCCTTCTACACTATTAAGACATTTTTTCATCTTAATGCCCTCAGTTATTTTTTTATATATTATCATTATAACTCAAAAAAATTCAAAATGCAAGAGATTTTTTACATTTTACACCTAAATAATCCTCTTAATATAGTTTCAAACATTCTATCCTGTTCGGTCGTCCGTTTCGGATGACCTTTCAGCCGTCCGCCCGCCATTCGTATCTTCTTCGCTGTATGCCTTTGCAGGAGCAAACCATCGATGTTGTCGTCGGTGTATATCATTCCGTCCTGATGAACGGGAACCGCTCCTCTTGCCATACACATTGCCGCAAGACCGTAATCCTGTGTTATAACGACGTCGCCTTTTTGGATCATGTTGACTAAAACAAAATCAACGCTGTCAGCTCCTTTGGAAACTTTGATGGTCGTTGCGCCGGCTTTTTCAAATTCGTGCGCCGAATCGCAAATGATAACGCAATCGATACCCGCCTGCCGCGATACTTTCACGGTTATATCGACGACCGGACAGCCGTCCGCGTCAATGTATACTTTCATATATTCACTTCTCTTTCTCAACTTCAAGTTGGAAAATGTTTTGAAACTTTCGCTTTGTTTGTATGGACTTTAGGAGTGGGATAGGGTATAATTAAACCGAGGTGAAAATTATGCTTGACAATTACAAAATCGGCAATCAAATTTTTGTGCTACGAAAAGAAAAAGGCTTAACGGGCGAGAAGCTCGCGGAACTTCTCGGCGTATCAGGGCAAGCCGTCTCCAAATGGGAGAACGGCAAAAACCTGCCGGAAACCGCGATTCTCCCGGAACTTGCACACATACTCGGGATTTCGATAGACGCATTGTTGATGCCGCAGGAACTTGTTATACTTGATGCTAAATATTCATGCGGTGAAAGTTATATTGTTGTGACTGACGTATTGAACCGCGCCGTTGAAAACAATTCATTGCAATTCACGGCAAAATGTCCTATCGGCGGTCATTCCGTTGAAGGTCCTGCGGTTTTTGTCTTGACGGTAAAATATCAAACGCCGAAAGGTATATATTATACTTTCGTTCCGCAAGGCGAAACTTTAAAACTTAATATTGATTCAATTGGAGTCACAGCAAACGATTTCGAAATAATCGGCGCGTATTACGGCACCGCTTCGAGTTACCGCGACTGCATGGACAGAATCAAACATGTCGCGTATTTCAAATGGAACGAAATCCCAGCAAGCGCATTCCCGAGCCGACCCGGCGCGGATGAATTGGAGTTTCTGACTTTGGTTTATCTCAACGCGGAGGGTATCCACGTCGTTAGCTGCATGGAAAACGAAACGCTTGCATATAAGGGTACTTCATTGTACCTCAAAGATACATCAACATGTATCCTTCCGGGGATTGCCCCATTGGTTTTCGACGAAATCCCCTGCACATGGGTCGGCGCTATCCACGCCGCGCTCAAATACATGGGCGAAACTTATACATATGAACAAATCTATGGTATGAGCGGCGCGTGTTTCCGCGCATCTTTCTGCGATATTTGGGACTGGAGCGCGACCGACGCGCTTGTCACTTACAGCTACGATATGCCGCTGTACGACGCGCTCGGTTATGAACCGGTCTGGGCGAACCGGCTGGAGAAAGAAGCGCGCAAAGCCGAACGCGAGCGGATCGTTTCGGATATTCGGAACGGCAAACCGGTCGTCGCCATCAATCTGCGTATAACGCACGAGTGGGGCGTTATCACCGGATATAAGGAAAACGGCAACGTTCTCCTGTGCCGCACGTATTATGACGACACTCAGGAATATCCGGAAGCTGACAACTGGCCTTTCTTGATTTGCCATTTCGGCGATAGAAAAGAAAAGCCGTCCGATTCGGAAATCTTTACGGCTTCTCTGCGCGCGTTTACGGAATCATTTGAAATGAGGAGCGACGGCGGATATTTCCAAGGAGCGCAAGCATATGAAAAGTGGATCGAAGGATTGCAAAACGATTCTCTTTGGGATGAACGCAGTTCCGAAGGTGATATTGCCCGCAGGTTCGATGTAAATTTGTGGACGTTGTTTCACTTGATTGACGCCAGACGCTGCGCCGCTGCTTACTTGGAAGCAAACTTGCATCCTGAAATGGCGCAAAGCTATCAAAATATCAGCGAACGGATGAATGAACTCAAAGAGGCGATACGTCTGAGAACGCTGGGCGATTCATGGCGGGCGAAACAAGTTGAATTTTTGAAGTGGGTTTTAAGAGAGGAGAAGGAACTTTGTAGGAAAGTGAAAGGGGTTGTAGAATCCCCCCGCCCCCCCTTTAGCAAGGGGGGCAAGGAAGCTATATCTCGTCCCCCTTGCTAAAGGGGGATACCGGCATAGCCGGAGGGGGATTCCGTACCTTTTTCCACTCATCCACCGCAGCTTCGAAATTTTCCCACGGCATGATGCTGTGCATCGATACGCTCGGAGTTAATACGAATCCCGTTTTGCCGAATACGTCGATTAAATTGCGTATAGCTACCCGCACGTCGTTTGTATTCCTAGAGCTGAACTCGCGTATACTGCACGGTCCCATCTCAAACGCCATACTGTCACCCAATTCGGCTTTGATTTTTCTGATATCAACGCCGGGGAAGTTCGGGTCAGTCCCGAAAATCGCGTCGAACGGGATTTCTTTCAAATAGTCGAGCATCGGCATGATTCCGGTGTGGAGAGTATAAACGACCAGCTTACCGTAACTGTGCGCGAGCTCACATTCCTCTCGCAGATAATCGCCGACAAAATGCCGCAGCTGATCCGGGGAATAGAAGTCGCAGGTTTCGTAAAAACCGTTACGGCAGATTACATCGCAGCCGAGTTCACATGACAGTTTTATGTTTGCCATATTAACGTCATGCTCCAGTTTCAAAAACGCTTCGACGAGTTCCGGTTCGTCAACGATCGCGACCATCAGCGGTTCCGGAAGAAACATCTGCAAAGCCATAGTCAGTCCCTGCCCGATATGCGAAGCAATCGGCAGGTCATACTTTTCGCTTTGGGTTTTGACGTAATCGTAATAAGGTTTTATATCTTCAATCGTCGTGCTTCCAAAGACATATTTCAGCTTTTCGATATCTTCGGCACATGTAATCCATGCTTTGCGGAAATGGACTGTGAAATCGGTGCTGAAAGGAATGTCGTTTCCGTGCGGCCAGAGTTCGTTGTTTTCAATTACGGCGGTCAATGAACCTGCGGGAGTTATGACTTCCTTGCGCAGTAAACTTCCCTCTTCCGTCAGCTTAACTTCGCAGTTCGAATACCCCGACATACATCCGATACCAAAGTTGGCGTAATGCGTTATGCCCAGTTTTTCGGTAACGTATGTTAGCATAGCGTCAGTATCGTCCTGCGGCCATGGGAAATTCCAAACTCCGTTTCTCTGGACGGGCGTGAGCGGATTGAACCTGCCGACGAACGGAATATAGTCAACGGGTTCACGGCGCAACGCTTTTAAAACTCGTTCGCGGTTCGTCATTTTAATTAAACTCTCCTATTACGCATTTGAAATATGAAGTGTACAATTCATCCACGCCGGGCGCGATACGCCCTTTCAAGCGGTACTCATATACGGAGCCGTCCGCTTCGTAGCCGCCTTCCGCTATCATCTTGTCGCTCGGAATGTAAGCGATCGCGTCGCTGTAACCGAAGAACATGACAACTTTTTCGCCCATCATATCCTGTAACACGCGCTTCACGTCGTAACTCGGTTCGCCGCCCATTGAGAAGATATACAAATCCGGAGTAATCTGTACCGCGCCGCAGTTGAGCATGAGCGTGTCCGGCAGGGTGTCATAATTTGTAACCGAATATTTCGCGTAAATGTGATAAAACGATTTTACATCGTTATTGTCGGCTATTTTTTGATAGTACGATTTCGTGTATATTTCAAGCGGAAGCGGGATTTTGAAAACTTTGCTTTTCAGGCATACGTCCAGCTTTTTGAAATCTCCGCGCACGAGTGATTGGTTGACGCGGGTCGCCATCGCGCCCGCGACTTCGTCGCACTCGTCGTGGCTGATTTGCTGGAACCTCGAACTTTTCATACCCTGCTTCAATTTAGAATCGCCGCCGCACCCTTGGAAAAACAGCGCCGTACAGCCGTAATGGTTTCCTTCAATGCGCTGGCAAAGCCGTCCCGGATATTCCGCGGATAATTGTAACGTCACGTTTGCTTCTAAATTTGACGGATGGCAGGAGTAATTCATGAGGAGCGCGCGCATTTTCCCGTTCGTATCGCTGCACTTCAGCATGTATATGTTCTTATCGACGTTACCGTCGGGATTCGGCAGGAAATTCATAACCCCGTCAACCATACAGCGGCGGCTCATGTTCCATTCGCCGGCAACGCTTCCGTATTCCAAAATCCCTTCGCGCATGTTGATTAAAGCGCGGTCGATACAACGGCATACTCTGTCGAACAGGAACGCTTCATAACTTTCGCTGTAATATGTAAAATCATAACCCTTCAAGACCGGGCCGTTATGCGTGTGAGTATAGCTGACATGCAAACAGTTGCGGTCGATTTTGTATTTGTCCTCAATGTAATCGCGCAAAGCGTCCGGCAAGGTGTCGTCGTGGAAAAGCAAATCCATTGTGACAAGTATTACTTTATTATCCGCAGCATCCTGTAAGATTAGAGCGCGCACATATAAATCGTCATGGATATTTTCAAAATATTTGCCGAATTCCGTACCCCAACCCATAACGGTAGTCCGTTCCGCCGGAGTAACTATATCTTTTGCTACGCCAAATTTAATCATTTTTGGTCATCTCCTTTTTTATAATTTTACCGCAAAAGAATAACAAAATCCATCGAATTTTTGTAAATTTTTCACTAAATTTGCGACGCTGTTATTCAAAGTAGAAAAATATACAATTTATTCGTATCAAGCGCCGGCTCCGCCGCCGTCCCGGCTGTTAAAAATAATAAAAATCTGAAGAATCTGGATACCGAGGAAATCCGCGGTAAAAATGGAATTTTGAAACCCCGAAATCCTATATCCTGTATACATAAAATGCAAATTTTCTTAAAATATTTTTTCAAAGGATATTGACATCCTATGTAGTATTATACATAATGTATGTAGATATTAATGAGGAAAAAATTTTAAAAAAATATTTTTTAAAGAGGTGCGAGTTTTTTCATTTTGATGACTCTAAATGAGTAAAATAACATTTTAAGAGTTTATCTGAATGTTTATGATTTTATTACTTGAAAAAAATTTTATATATCAAAAGTGCAAAGGAGGTATCGATGACCCGAGCAGAATGATCGGTCATTCACCTTAATCGGTCCGCGCATGACGTCGGGATTGCGGACCGGAGGGGTTACGTTACATTCCCTTTCCCCAAGACAATATAAAAATGTGCCTGAAGTGGAGCGCTTATAATCTCCCGTCCGGCAGTATCCGGAAAATGTATAAGCCGTTTGTCTGCGTTGTACGGCACAGCGCGGCTGAAAAAGGAGAATCCCAACTCCCCTCGGACAGATTCCGATAAACAAAAGAGACCGTCTAATCACGTTGTACGCAACAACGCGACTGAAAAACGCGAATATCGCGCACGTGAATTTCGCGGCGGAGAACCCCAACTCCATAATAAAAGAGGTCGTTTATGCGTCGCACAGCATAATAAAAATGCCGTCCCGCGCAGCGTTGAACGATAACAACGCCCAACAACGGCGAAATCGTATGGTTTATCTATTATATGAATGGTACAGAATCTATCAGGCGGTAAAATTACAAGTTCAGTAAGCAGTGACTTCGTCAATGATGGGTATAGCATTCAGCATACCGGTGGATATGCATTGAATATAAAATTGATTTTTGACGATGGTACTGAATGTACAGATTATTATAAACCCGATGGTAGCGGACAACAGCTTTCTACTGAAAAATTTGACACGATTTTGCCAAACGGAAAAAGTGCGCCCTCTTTCTGTGCGGATTTAGAAGCTCATCAAGTTTTGGGCGGTTATTTGTTTGACGGAAGTAACCATAATTTCGATGATCCTAATATAGTATCTCTTGTAGCCGCACTCGATTATATTAATGATACTTTTGGTCCAATCGAAACTAATAAGGAGAGTAAAGCTATTGCACAAATTGTTATTTGGAATAAAATTCTCGAAGTTGATGGAAATGCCGGATTTGCTGATGATTGGTTTGAAGATCGAAAAATTGTAAAAATCGAAGGTAACGGTGCTTGGTATGATAAATATGCAGTACTCGTAGATGATATACTTGCAAATTCTGACTACTATAATTCAATATATGATAATAAATCGGGCGAAACATATATCAGCGGTTTAATTTTTATCGAAGGTGACGGTAGTCATAATCTCATAGATCAACAACGCCAAATCGTTGTATAGTCATATAAGAGAAAAGTGTCCGATCGTCATTCTGAGCAAAGCGAAGAATCTTTGGTGTAAGACCCTTCGTTCATGTTTTGGGTCACAGACATTTTTCAACTTATATTACTATATTAT
>Ga0123353_10016958_pt1 | contig 10674 bp, 10 predicted proteins | sample TergutLab28metaG_3_FD_92763 | JGI IMG/M metagenome (GOLD analysis project Ga0123353, IMG submission 92763) | Labiotermes labralis P3 segment gut microbial communities from Petit-Saut dam, French Guiana - Lab288 P3 | ecosystem: Host-associated > Arthropoda: Insects > Digestive system > Gut ... | reverse complement strand
TTTTCGATATGCAACCCTATTAGCATTTTATCCCATATCAGAACTTATAAACTATCATTCCCAAGCTTTCTAACGCGTTTAGAATATCAGTTATAAAACCCTCCGTATTTTGCAATTTCCCATATGTTTCCGATCCGGTGCCATAGCCTGTCACCTGTTGCGGCGGGGGGGCCGATGCCTCAAATGAGAATAAGATGTCCCCTGTGACGACGTCTTTTACTATTGCGATAATATGAGTCGTGTATCCTTTTGTATTGTTATTGCAAGGCCGGTTCAACCAAATAGTTATAATTATCATAGTGAAATTCTCTATACTGATTATCAAGCTGCCGCTTTAATAACTCTCCGACATATTGTAAGGGCGGCATATCCGCATCTTGAAAATCATGCAAAATTTCCTGTTGAATCCATTCCAAATCCATTTGCTCCCTCCGGTATTGCGCAGAGGCGGGAGGAATTCCCTGCTTCTCATCATCTTCTCATGCGATACAAAGCCGCCCCATCTAGCTGACCGCATTATACCTCGGCCCTCGATGACGATAGATGCATGCAGCCAACGCGCCGCCCAACACGGCGCACATCATTACATAACATGCCCAACGCGGCAGGGGTGTTTTATCCAGCGCCCATTCCAATACCCCGACCGCCGCGATACACGCCAAGGTAATCAAAGCACGCGGGGGAACTCGCCGCTTATCGCCCGCCTGACGCCTGTACAGGATGCACCCGGCCATCAGCGTCACCGCGCACAGCACCTGCGTAACGCGCACGAAACCCCACTTCGGGCAGTCGTCCGCCCTCAAGCTTTCAAAAACGACCTGTGAGGCGGCGTAGAGGATGAGCATAAGCCGGGTCTTATCGCCTTGCCGGCGTGCTTTGCCCGCTATCACCGCGAGTATGACCAATGCGGCGGCCGCCTCCCAAACATAGATAGCCAGCTGCGACTCCTCATACGGGTTTTGTACGCTGAACGGGAAAAAGCTTAAAAAACCGGTGATGCCGTCGGATAGGCCGAGTTCCTCCGGGGATAAGCCAAGCCCCGCGTCGGTTGAAAACTCAAAGAGGCGCAGCACCGCAATGCCCGCCAAGGCGGGTATCGCCATGCTATCGAGCGTATCTATAAAAGATACCCGACTCCGTTTGGAGGCGGCCCACGCGCCGAAAGCGGCTCCCGCCAGAGCGCCCCACATCAGGAATCCGCCTTCCCATACCGACAGCGCCCAAAAAGGGCCGTTCTCCAGAAACGCGTAGTCAAAGCGCGCTAAGCAATAAAAGAGCCGCGCGCCTGCCAGCGCTAAGGGCAGCGTGTACAGTGATAATGTCACGGCGTCCGGCTTGGCCTTAGGACGGCCCAAATGCAATAAGCCTGTAAAAAGCGCAGCCGCGAGCGCCGCGCCGATGCCGTAGACGCTGATGGAAAAACCAAGAGGCGTGTGAATCATTTAACTTACTCCCCGTCGGGCAAGCCCGTAGAAAAATAGATGATATCCGATACGTGGCGAACCTTATGCGTATCCAGGCTGTTTATTTTCTTATCACGAAAGATGAGCGAAGCGGAACTGCCGCCATCCAAATTATAGGCGATGCGGCAGCCAAGTTCCAGCATGTACTCCGCCATCTCCTTGAGCGTCAGCCCCTTTGAATTCTTTGATTCCGGACCTTCCGTTACCACCAGTAAATAAGACAGCGTATCGACCTGCGCGATGACCACGCGCTGCGCCCGCACATAGGCGGCGTTGTTCACGCGGGAATAGATTTCATGCGCGAGCTGCCCCTCGTTTACCAATAAAGGGCCGAACGTGATGACGTTAATGATGCGCCCGCCCTCGTCAAAAGCGCCGCCCAACGCGTCATACGCCTGATAAAAAGTTTCCTGATTAGCCTCTGGCACGACATGAAAATCACCCTGGTCATCGATGATTAAAATATCGTCCGGCAAGGTAAAACGGCTGCGGTACAGATGGCCTTGACGAAGGATGACGCCATGATTATCAAAGCTATGAAAGTCCGCGTTGACAGCCGTGACCGCATTCACCCGTTTGGCAAGCTTGGCGGCGGGAACCGTCGTCTGGGTGCCGTACCGGTTGGCAAACGCGGTGCGCAATTGGCTCGGATGCGCGATTTGCACCCGAACAATTTGGATGTTCGTTTTTAAATAGCTGTCTTTTTCAATGGTTACATGCAATGTAGGGTCCAGGTATTCCGTATCGCTTAGATAATATTTTAAGTCCGCGGCATACCCCGCCGCCGCGTCAATGGGGATGGGCGCCGCCGCCTTAGCATCCAATGGTGTTGCTTCGGCTAATGCGGGGGATCTGGCCAAAAACATCAGCACCACGATGAAAAGTATTAGCAAGATGGTTTTAACTCGCATAGGCAGTCTACCTCCGTCGGATATCAAGTAGTAAAGGGTTCCCGGCGGCTACTCGTTGTTCGTTTCATCCGCGCCCGGCGGAACGGACCGGGTGCGTGCCATAAGTCGCAGCGGCGCTTCCATCGTGCCGCTGCCCGATACGATAGTCAGCATGTTGACGCGCGCGTAACAGACCGGCCGCAGCCCGCCCGCGTTGGTAATGGTTTGTACGGAGATATGTCCGTTGCTTCCGACAATCCATCGGGCTCCGGCGCGCCGCCACTCCGTTGTCCAGTACCAGGACCGATTGCCATACCCTTTCACGGGGTGCTTTTTTAAGCCCTTTTCATGGGCATAGGGCGTTCCTACCGCTTGCCGGCGCGCGTCCACCGTGTACTTGCCGCCCAAGAAACCATAGGCGGTGTTGAGCAGTTCATCGACGCTGGGCACGGAAAGCAACCCGCGCCCGTCGCTCATCTCCAGCAAACAGGCGCGCTCCGCCTCGGTAAACAACTCATACGCGCATTGCTCGTTGCAGGTCTGGCGTATCATGGTGTCCGCGTACAAGAAGGGCGTATACCTGTCGGTGTCGGCCCAAGTGTTGTATACAAGGCAGTCAATGATATGTTCCGTCATCAGAAAAGCGATGCCGTCCTGAACGCCCAGCACGCGCCAGAGAACGGGTTCGCGCGTACCGTCTTTCTGCGTGGGATACATGCCAAAGGACACATACTGGTATCTTAGCCTTTTATCATATCCCCTTAACTGCGGCGGTTCTTCACCAAGCGCGGGGAGGCCGCCGGACATTAAAACAAGCAGCGCCAGCAACGCAACGATTCTTTTCATCATCTGCATCCGCATCCCTCCTCAGCCAAAACCTTCCGAAACAGCACAAGCACCTTTACAAGATAGCGCATTCAACATCCCGAATCCGGCTGTGCCGCGACAAAAAACACGCATGGACAGTATACCGATAATCTGTATAACCGTCTACTTGTTTCAACTCATTTGTCTTTTATATGGGGATCTGCGTATTTATATTGTACTTTTTTCGGGTCTATGACATAATGGAGACGAGGTGAATGTGAATAATGAAAGTACACGTTTTTTACAGCGGTAAAACAGGGTTTACCAAGCGTTACGCGGAATGGATCGCGCAGGAGCTGGGCTGCCGGGCCCGGCCCTATTCCGATTTTGCCGAAACCGCCATTGGCCCGCAGGACTTGGTCATATTCGGAGGCCGCCTTCACGCGGGGCGTGTGGAGCGGTTAAAGGCGGTGACATCCCGCCTGCGGGACAACTTAATCGTGTTTGCCGTCGGCGCGGCGCCCGCCGCCGCCGAACCGACCATTGAAAAATACTGGCGCGAGAATTTAACAGCGGAAGAACGGGCCGTCATCCCCCATTTTTACATGCAGGGCGGGTTAAATTATCAAGAGATGGGCTTTGTGGACAGAACGATCATGCGGGCCGTAGCGCTTATGATGAAGGGAAAACAACAAGAACCCGGCGCGGGGATCGATTTTGGGGCATCCTTTGACGCCGCCTCAAAGGATGCACTGACGCCGTTATTAAGCTGTGCAAACGACAGGATGCGCGGTTGATTCATTTTGCAACCCGAAAGGGGGCTGATTGGTGAATACGCCCGTTGTCATTCATCGGGGCAGAGGGATAGACTGTTTTGCGTTGGATCAGCGCACTTTTCGCGTCAGAATCAGTACAGAACGCGGGGCGTTTCAGCGCGTTGAGCTATGCTATACCCTTAATAAATATTCCTGGAATGAAGCGCGCCAAACCGTTGCCATGCACAAATGGGCGTCCGATGACCTGTGGGATTATTATCAAACGGATGTATCCGGCAAGGATACGCGGTTAGCTTATATTTTTATTCTGTATACGCAGCGGGAAACTTTTTATTTCAGCGAGGAAGGGTTAAGCCGCCATTATGCCTTTCCGCAGGGGTACTACCATTTTTTTCAAAGCCCGTTCATTCATGCGTGTGATGTGCACAAGGTGGTATCCTGGGCGGATACGGCCGTCGCCTACCAAATATTCCCGGAGCGTTTCGCCAACGGGCTTGGCAAGAAGGCTTATGTGAACAGCGCGTGGGACAGCGACCCCACCCCTCACGCCTTCTTTGGCGGGGATCTTCCGGGTATAGAAAAGCATTTAGATTATTTATCCGATTTGGGCGTTAACTGCCTCTATTTAACGCCGGTATTCCCCTCACCCAGCAACCATAAGTACGATGTGGCGGATTATGAAACGGTCGATGCCGCTTTCGGCGGGGAGGCGGCGCTGCGTTCATTGATAAATGCCGTGCATAACAGGAGCATGCGCGTGCTGCTGGACGGCGTGTTCAACCATTGCTCAACCTTGTTCAAGCCCTTTCAGGACGCCTTGCGTCATGGCAAAGGTTCCGCTTATTGGGATTGGTTTTTTATCAAGGGCGGCCGGGTAAACCTGAAGGAAGTCAATTACGACACGTTCGGCCGTGTTTCTTCCATGCCTAAATTGAATACGGGGCATCCGAAAGTCATAGAGTATTTTTGCGGCATCGGCGTTAAATGGGTGCGTGACTACCGTATCGACGGCTGGCGTTTGGATGTGACGGACGAACTGAGCGCGGACTTTCTGCGGGCCTTCCGCCGTGCCGTCAAGGCGGAAAACCCGGACGCGCTGATTGTTGGGGAAATATGGCAAAACCCCGCAAGCTGGCTTAGGGGCGACCAGGCGGACAGCGTGATGAACTACGCGCTGACCAAGGCCTTAACGGATTATCTGGTTCATCGCACACAAGACGCGAAGGGTACGGCCTGTCAGCTGAACCGCCTTTCGGCGCGAACCGCCCCGCAGGCGTCGCGTATGATGCTCAACCTCATCGGCAGCCATGACACGCATCGCTTCTTAACCCTTTTAAAGGGCGACAAGCCGCGGCTGAAGCTGTCTTTTTGCCTGTTGTTTTTCTATGTGGGTATTCCTTGTATTTATTACGGCGATGAAATCGGCATGGAGGGCGGATACGATCCCGGCTGCCGGAAGGGTTTTCCTTGGGAGGAGCGGTTGTGGGATACATCGTTAAGGGAACTGGTCAAGCGGCTTTGCCGCTTAAAAACAAGCGGAAGGCTTATCGGTGACGAAATGGTCATCGAGGTTTTTGGCGATATCTTGTCCGTAAAAAGGCCCGGAGCACGGCTTTTAATAAACGCGGCGGGCCGGCCCGCCAACGCTGTTATCAATGGCTGTACCCATACGCTTGAAGCGTGTGATTACCGTATAGACCTGTGCTAATCAAGAAAGGAGTCCTGCCCGTGAAGAAGTTATGCCTGTGTTTCCTGGTAGTGTTCTTAACCCTTTCATTTATGCTTCCAGCCATTGCGGAAAGCGAGATGTATCAGCGTGTCATGTCGCGCTTTCATGGCGAATTAGAGCAAGGCGCGGTGGTTCAAGTGCTGGAAAACGCCACCTCCATCGAGTTGGGATACGCCCAGCAGCTTATAGACGCCTTTAACGCGGCTTATGCCGGCCAAGGCGTGTCCGCCAAAATTATGGATATCGACCAATATTCCGACCTGGCGACCGACGGCCCTTACGGCTACGGCCCGGACGTGTGGTACCAAGCCAATGACATCTTAATGAAATACGCCACCAAGCAGCATCTGCTTCCCCTGCCGATATTCGACCTGGAGTGTTATCCGCACACGCCCCAAGACGCCTGGGACGCCTACAAGATGGTGATGTATGACGAGCCTTTCTTTTGCGGCGTGCCTATCAACGTGCAAAGCGGCATGCTGTTTTACATCGAGTCTATGCTGCCTGATGACTGGCAAACCCAATGGGATTTAAACCAAAACGGCATGCCCGATTTTTTTGAAACCTTCACGGCGCTTTATGCCTACAGCAAAGCGGTTCAAGAGAACGGAGGCACCACCAAATACGGCTATTTGGATGACCTGGTGGATGTGTACTTCTCATTCGGTTATCTGTTTACAGGCGGCGCCTATGTCTTTGGCAGCGATGATACGGACCCCGCCGATATCGGTCTGGCGCGGGGGGACGCAGCGAAGGGCGCCTCCATGCTGCGTCAGTGGGCGGCGCTGATGAATAACACGGAGGCGCTGGACAAGGCGTTCGCGTCAGCCGCCTACAGCTATCTGGCGCAGGGTACGATGCTGTGCACCATCACCACGCCGGATGTCAAGCAGATGTTTGTCCGCGCCATGATTAACACCGGCAACTGGACCCGTAAGGAAGCCGAGGCCGACCTGAAGATGATTCCCGTGCCGCGCCTGCCCAAATCGTACGATTTGACGGGCGACCCGTGGCAGGATACAATGACCGATATGGACAATCTGACGACGCAAACCATTATGATGGGCGGCATGAACGGCTTTGGTATTTCCGCTTACACACAATGCCCCAACGCGTCTTTGGCCTTTATTCAGTTCGCGGCATCCTTCCCGCAGGTGATGGAGCGGAACCGCATGCTCGGCATCAGCCCGGCCCGCGGCGACGCGGCGGCGGAAATCGGCAAGGATGACGCTACCGTGCAAATGATGTTTGATAACCTTAATAATAACCTTATCTACATCATGCCCGCCATCAACGAAATGAGCCAGCTTTGGACGCCGGGCGAGAGCTTCTTGATTGATTTGTGTACCGATGCCTTCCGCAGTTCCCGCGGGGAACCGGAACTATACACGACCATCGATCAGATACAGGCTGCCCTTGAACGCATGGTGCAGCAGATTCTCGACGCGATATTCACGCTGTCTTAACGGAACGGAGGTTCAACATTGCAGCTTCAGGCAGACAAAACACTTCATAAGAAGACGCCGTTCTTTAAAAAACTGGGGATGGCTTACCAACGTTTCACGGCGTTCTTAAAATGGGCGCCCCCGGGCGTGTGGGCTTCTATATGCCTGATGGGGGCGGGACAGCTTGTATACGGGCAAATCGTTAAAGGAATCGCCTTTCTAAGCTGTCTGGCGGCGTCGGCATGGTATTTTATCACCATGGGCATCAAGGACCTGGCGGGAATTTTTACCTTGGGTACGCGGCAGGAAGACTTATGGCTGGGCATTCCCGGCGACAATTCGATGACGATGATGATTCTGGGTGTCTTTGCCTGGGGTGTTCTGGTGTTGACGGTCGTTTTGTGGTTTGCCAATGTTCGGGACGCCGTTTTTTCCGCGCGCAGGGTTCAGCAGGGTAAAAAACCGCGGTCTTTCAGGCAAACACTAAGGGCCATGGCGGACGATAAATTTCATATTACGTCCTTAAGCCTGCCGGTTGTAACGGTGACGGTACTGTCCATCGTGCCGATCATATTTATGATACTCATCGCCTTTACCAACCTGGGCGGTGACATCGTCTATCCGAAACTGGCCAGTTGGTCTTTAGACGCATGGCAAAAGCTGGTCGGTGTCAGCAAATTGGGGGGTACGTTTCAAAAAATAATCACCTGGAATGTGACCTGGGCGGTCTCCACCACGCTGATAAACTTCATTTTCGGCCTGTCTTTGGCGCTTTTACTCAACAAGAAAAACGTGCGGTACTCCAAGTTTTGGCGCGCCTTTCCCATTTTGGCGTACGCGATACCGGGCTTTATTTCCATGTTGGGGTATCGCTTTATGTTTTCACAATCCGGCCCCATCAACAGCTTATTGACGGACGCGGGCAAAGACAGTATCTTTTTTCTGACGAACGACGCTTCCGCCAAGTGGTGGGCGCGCGGGATCGGCCTGTTTGTCAATGCCTGGATTGCTACGCCCTCCATCATGCTGATGGCTTCCGGCATCTTAAGCAACATCAGCGCGGATCTTTATGAAGCCTCTACATTGGACGGCGCGTCTTCCCTGCAGCAGTTCCGAAAAATTACCTTCCCCTTTGTGCTGTTTGCCACCACGCCGCTGCTCATCAGCCAGTTTGTAGGCAACTTTAATAACTTCGGCATCTTTTTCTTCATGCGAAACAATGTCATTTCCAATTACGGAGATTACTTTTTAGCATCGGACACGGATTTGCTGATCAACTGGCTGTATAACTTGTCGGTAGATAACAACTATTACTCGGTGGGCGCGGCCATCAGCCTGGTCATCTTCGCCATCACCTCCACGCTGTCTCTGGCTGTATACATGCGGTCCGCCGCGTACAAACAGGAGGATAGGTATCAATGAGCGGCACAGCAGTAATAAAAAAGCGAAAGAAACGCCTCACCTTCCGCCGCGCCATGGATAACACGCTCACATACACGGCGCTCGTGTTTATATCGGTATTCTTCCTGTTTCCCTGCCTGTGGCTGGTGCTGGCAAGCTTTAGCAAGTCCGGCAGCCTGTATGATACCCGCGGCTTCTTTCCCTCCGCGTACAGCTTCCAAACCTTTGTGGATCTGTTTACCGACGATGTCAACGGCTTGTATCCGTATGGCCGTTGGTTTTCAAACACGCTGTACGTCGCTTCCATGAGCTGCGTGCTTGGCACGGTTTTAGTCATTCTGACAGGTTATGTCATGAGCCGTTTTCGTTTCAAGGGCCGCGACAGCATAAAGCAAATAACGCTCGTTCTGGGTATGTTCCCGGGTTTTATGGGGATGGCGGCCATTTATATCATCATGGCGCAGTTCGGGCTGCTCAACCGCTTAGAGGCGCTGATTATCCTGTATGCCGGTACGGCGCCGCTGGGGTACTTGCTTCAAAAGGGTTATTTTGATACCATACCCCAAACCATTTACGAGGCGGCGCGTATCGACGGCGCGAATAACTTTCTCATCTTCCGTAAGATTACGCTGCCGCTTGCTAAACCCATGCTGGTATACACGGCGCTTACACAGTTCACATGGCCCTGGAGCGATGTGCTGCTACCCAGGCTCTTGCTGAAAAACAGGGAACAGTGGACGGTTGCGGTGGGGCTTTTCAGTATGCCGGAGACGCATTTTTCCCGATTCGCGGCGGGCAGTATGTTTATTGCGGTTCCCATAGTCATTCTGTTCTTCTGTTTGGTTAAAAACATCGTCAACGGAATGACGGCCGGCGCTGTAAAGGGGTGAGGATGGTACCCATGAAAAAGACACTGCTTATCATCTTTGCGATTTGTCTGCTTTTCAATACCGCTTTCGTACGGGCGGAAACAGACATCGTGGATAACTGGTATGAAATATTCGTTTATTCCTACGCGGACGGCGACGGCGACCGCATCGGCGATTTTAAGGGGCTGACCGCAAAGCTGGACTATATTCACGATTTAGGTTTTGGGGGCATATGGCTGATGCCCATCCATCCCTCGCCCAGTTACCATAAGTATGACGTGACCGATTATTACGGCATACACGAGGAATACGGCACCTTAGAGGACTTTCAGGTATTTCTTGACAAGGCGCACGCCCTGAACATCCGCGTCATTATCGACTTGGTGGTCAACCACACTTCCAGCAGGCATCCGTGGTTTCAAGCCGCCAGAGACCAAGACTCGCCTTACCGGGAATACTATAACTTCTCAGCGGAGGCAAAGCCCGGGTACAACTACTTGCCGGAAGGCGTGTATTATGAAAGCAGGTTTACCGCCACGATGCCGGATTTAAACCTTGACAGCCCCGCCGTTTTAAGCGAGATAGAAAACATCATGCGGTATTGGTTGGACATGGGCGTGGACGGCTTCCGGCTGGACGCGGTCACCAGTTATTACACCGGCGATAAACGCGCGAACATCGCGTTTTTAGCATGGCTGAACGAGACCTGCAAGGCCATCAAGCCGGATTGTTTCATCGTGGGTGAATGCTGGGATAACCTGCGGACCATACGCGACTATTACGACAGCGGCATAGATAGTTTCTTTACATTCCCCGTCTCTCAGGCATCGGGGTATATCGGCAGCCTGCTGCGGGCCGATACGGAGCATAAGGCGGAAAAGTTCGGAGACTCCGTGATGCTTTTGGAAAACGAAATGAACGGCTTGTTGCTTACACCCTTTTTGGGCAACCATGATACGCCGCGCATTGCCAACGCAGTAGGCTATCATTCGGCAACCAACATCAAGATGGCGGCGGGCCTGCTGGCGATGATGAAGGGTTGCATCTTCGTCTATTACGGCGATGAAATAGGCATGATCGGCGCGGCTAACGACCCGGAAAAACGGTTAGGCATGTTTTGGGATGAAAAGAAAAACATCACCTTTGCGCCTCCGGGAACGAGCATGCCGGAGTACCCGTTCCCTTCCGTACAAGAGCAGCAACAGAAGGACAGCTCCATTTTAAACTACTACAGGCAAGCCATGCATCTGCGCAATCAATTCCCCGTCATAGCCAGGGGTACGCCCGAGGTTTT
>Ga0123353_10016955_pt1 | contig 10675 bp, 3 predicted proteins | sample TergutLab28metaG_3_FD_92763 | JGI IMG/M metagenome (GOLD analysis project Ga0123353, IMG submission 92763) | Labiotermes labralis P3 segment gut microbial communities from Petit-Saut dam, French Guiana - Lab288 P3 | ecosystem: Host-associated > Arthropoda: Insects > Digestive system > Gut ... | reverse complement strand
TGTGACTTTTTATAGTGTAACTTTAGCAAGGACGATATGGCTCCCTGATGATGGTCCTAGGACCGAAACATGTCGGAGCGTTTTAATGTTTTAATGTGTAAATTTTATAAATTTTATATATGTTCAGTAGTTGGTATAATAACTGAGAAAATAACAAAAATATTCATATACGAATTAAGTACGGTGGCAATTTCGCAATAAATGTAATTAACAACAGAAACTGAAAAATAATTTAAAATCACGTAATGCGCTGGCATGCTCTGAAGTAACGACAGTAAATACTCGTATATATGCTGTACGATACACTGTAACAATGCATCATGTTTGAGCTGTTCCCTTTTCATAAATGTGTTTTAAGATAAGGCGCATGCAATATAGGTTACATACCGCACCGACAGGCTCCATTATTAAATTCTTCAGATAGCTTCTATTGAAGACTCATATCAAACTTTGATGAATAACCATACGAGCAGATGGCAGCGGCCCCTCAGTTATGCGATAATTGTGTAAAACTAAACACCACAATGTTTTATCATAGTGCTCTGTGGCTTAACTGTGATTCGAAGGCAAAATGTGACTAACCCTTCGCCGCTGTTTACACAATACAGACAGACAGACAGACAGACCTATAGAAAGGTTATATCCAGCGCACATTTCCGTTCACACCAGTAGCGTATTGCAATAATTTGGCTGCCAATTGAATAAGAATTTTAATTTAGCAATGAAATTATTAAGCCCATTTGATCGAGGAAGTGGTAGAGCAAGTGCAGCATGCCTGTGATGACGCGAGAATACAGCGTGCTGTGTCTATGGAAAGAGAGTTAGTTACTTGGCTGATTTGTTCGTTAGTTATATGGTTGCCTTAAATTGTGTGATAAGTGCAATATGTGAGATTTACATATCACTCACTTAGTGCAATAGAGGCACAACCCAAAAATTGCCCATTTGGAGTTAATACTACGATTCAGCTCAAAAACGTGACAGCCACATCCGACAATAATGGTAACCAGCGGGGTTACGGTTTGCCTACGAAGTGCGCCGGTATTGTCGGATGTAGCTATATATTTGAGCCGAATCGTAATACTAACTCCAGATGACAATTTTTGAGTTGTCCCAGTACTGTATTCGGTGTGCGATATCAGTAACTTGCATTGTCCATAAAAATGACAAAATCTAAAGGATCAAGAAAACCTAAACATAACCAATTAAGTCTCTTTGTCCGGTGGTGAAGTGGCAGGTGCTTAAAACTGACCACTGGCAGCCGTCTAATACGCAGCTTAAGAATACGTGGAGCTGTAACTCCACTTTCCTATGTGCTTTCATGGCGTGTACAGGGAGAAGTTTGCATTTACTTTTACTGTTATAAGCTTGAAGCCAATTACGATGACAAATACTTAAATATTTCATTTATAAGACACGTCATACTTTAATAATGGCATGAAACGGTAACAGGAACCTGTACAAACTAACCATCAGCGCTAAATCTTCGCACTACACATGTAGTGAGTTCTCATGATTATAGGGTAGCAGCACAACAGATAGTGTCACATTCATATCCACGTTTGGAGGCAGGAAACATACTGGCTTCGTTACTGACCATGTTCAAGCAATAACATGATTGAAGAAGCAATTCACCGTCATCAAGATGCACCTTTAACTCCCTTAGTGGTACTGACAAAAGTAAATGATTCACCGATGTAAATCAAACGCGCCAGCAAGTCTCCAGAAACTGTTCCAAAAGGTTGTTACGCTCCGCCACACCCATTACCACGACAATTCATACGAAGTACATTTTTAAATATAAGATAGTAGATGGGGGGAAAAATGCTTCGAGGAGAAATGTAAGGTAAGAGAAGTTAAAACGTATATTAAAATAATGAATCATAGAATTAATTCATTTATCTTAAAATTCTAATAAATAATAATGGGTAGAAAATGTCAAGAGAGGAGGGGTTTGATTTTCATACGTTTTATGACTATTGTGCAGCCATGAAAGAAATAAAGATCTTTTATATTCCGCCTCTAGCTGCGCTGGAGTAGAGGGTGGGAGGGAAGGGGTGTGGGGTGGGGGTGGGGGTGAGAAATAATAATTTCAGCCGATAAATCAATTCATACAGCAGTGTAGAGGCAGGCGAAATGAAACTCGGTCTTGAATATTAATGCGCCGTTTCTAACAATAAACCATCTTTTCAACAATAATAACAACGGAGTGTTATTTCTGTCGGCAGACTATGTCGACACCGACAGAGGAAAGGGTGGAGGAGAGTTCAAGTTGGCAGTTCAAGGGAGGCAGAAGCAACATGTATATCGCAACTATATGCATTGCTTACATTATTTATTGCGTAACTTGTAACTTCAGCGTAAATAAAGGAGAAAATCTGAATAATGCTTTTTGTTATAAGTATGTGACGTCAGTAACTCAAATACCATTTTAAACTGCAAGCCAAAGTGGGGGGTGTTAGTAAGTTGTCCCTACGTACGTAATTAACCCTTATCCTGCTAACGTGGATAATATGGTGAGCTCCTAATAATGCCAGCAGATGGCAGATGGGATTTAATTTGGCATTTAAAGAGTTAAGACGTAAGACGGAGAGGAGGTACGGCTCCACTCATTCTGAGCGCCGGCATGATTGCAGGAAAGTGGTCAGCTTCATGCCTCTGCAGCTTTACCCCTTCGGAAAACGTAATGGGTAATTATTCATTGAGCAGTTGGTTGGTGGGCCCCAGAGCCGGTGTGGGCTTTTCGAAGAACGTAAAAGTGTCTTGCCCTTTGCCATGCCCACGTCGGGGATAGCACCAGCCCGCAGCATGATCAATGTACTGATTATGCTAACCCAGTTCCGGTTTCTATGTTTGTTCTTACGTCCTTGTGTCCGAACGTTTCTATTAAATATCCAAATGCATTCTACACTATAGTGTACAGCGCAGCCTAGTGCTGTGTTATGCCTACTGATGCTGTATTCCCCCACTACACATTTACTGACTGTCGGAACGAACTACAGCCTCCAACTTTACGGTACTTGACTGTTCATTCCTCCAACCAGCAGACGCAGCAACTTGGTTGCTCTGAACAGCTGCTAAAATTTCTAGAGTAAAAGGCGTGATACCGCATTATAGTAAGCCTTGGGAACTCTAAAACTTGCCAGATACGGTACAGAGATTATTTGTCCTTGTATGTCGGTTAAATAAACCCACATTTCAAAAAGAGTGAAGAAGAAAGTAAAGTAAAATCTCTAGATGTTAGTGACATGTATTACGTCACAGAGGTTTACCTCCTTTTGTAGTATGAGGCGTTTTAGTGGAGGTTTAATTAGTTCCAACTCGGCTTCATAAACAGTGGGAAGGAGTTCGATCCCAGACCAGTTGGTGGGATTAGCGGTATAAAAATTACAAAAGGACAAGATTTTCTCCAATTACTTCGGTTTTCCGGTCAGTAATATTCCACCAGTGCTCCACAATCACATTTCGTTCACCTACCATCGACACTATACAAACTTAGCATCTGAGGGCATCGTTAAACAGAGCGTCTCTCTCTCTCTCTCTTTCTACTTTGCGTTTTAGTGAGAAGCTACAAACACGTATCATTCATGTATGTTCCGATACCGTCAATATGTACCGGTATTGTGTACTGCGCTTTCATTTCTAAGCTCTGGCGTGGCAAAGTTTCTTTGAACTTCGGCCGGCGCCATCTCAAAAGTTCAGGAGCCAGAAATTTCTTTCCTCTGTTGATTTACGTTGTAACAAGTAGCAACCGTAAAGCTTGCGCTCTTGCTCTTGCTCCTATTGCGTTTGCAATACATCAGAAATATTCAAAGCACTGAGGATATTCTTCGAAATTGTGTAATTTATTTCGATTTCTTTATTTAACAGCAGCCGGACGGCGTGTGAAATCAAAAAGCAAAAAATTAAAGTCCTTAGAAATACATTTACATTCGTACAATAGAACTCCTTACTCAACACTAAAAAACACGAATCAATTAACCAGAAAGTACCAATGACCACTAGTTTGGTAACCACTGATCTAAGCAACAGAATAAGCGACCAATAATCTGTGGTTCGATTCTTGGTACGGGGAAAAACTTTTCTCCGAAGCACCTGGACCGGCTATGGGACCCTGTCAATCCCCTACTCAATGGTGTGGCGACCCTTATCTCGGAAGTAGAGCGGCAGTGGGCCTAAGGCAGAACACTCGCCTATACACCTTTGTGGAGTTTACATGGACCACTTTGGCTCCATTTACAAACTCAATTATTTACCTATGCAGTTTTTTTTCTGTGCTGCAACAGACCATCTCGGGCCTAGACCGCTTCATTGTCGAGTTTTTAGATCACAAAAAATTATACACATACACACCCGGCAGGACTCCTCTGGACGCTCGTCGCAGAGGCCGTTACCACCACAACACACAACAAACAAAAGAGAAGAGCATCCATATCCTCAGCGGGATTCAAACCCGCAATTCTTGCAATTAAGCGACCGCAGACCTACGCATTAGAACGCACGACCACCGCGATCAGGCCACAGATGTGTGTTAAAAAGTGTAATTACACAAACTTAGTACTAAGCGGCCAAAATCCACGATCATAAATTACTTATACAATTCACCTTAGTGCGTGTATACTTGAGCATTCTGCCGCAACATAACAGCGTAACGTTAGCGCGCGGGGTTTTGCCTTCCCCGAGATTTATGTTTGGACCAGGCAGCGCGCAATCTGGCGAGCTGGATACGCGCTGTGATCCACCACTTGTCGCTGCTTCTGGTGGGAAGATGTCTTTATAGGAGGCCGTCATGTTTGTACATCACAACTTGTCCAGAAGAAAAAAGCGACGAGAAAGAAGTCGGTGGCAAATGGAATTGTAAAGAAAGAGGTCTGTGTATAGCGGTACCGGTTTGTTAGCCGATCTGAAGTTCCAGAAAGTTAGTGGAGAGCATAAAAAGTTTACTGGAATGGCACCAGCAGATTCTGCACTACTGATTTAGTCGGTCCGAAAATTCTGAAAAGAGACACCAGATTCCGAGTAGCTATTCCATTTCAAGAGAGAGTGGTAGTAACATTGCGATTTTAGGGTACAGGCGACTAGTACACCAGCACGCAACATCTTTTCCAAATTTCTCAACAAACAGTCAGTGTGTCAAGCAATTTTTTAAGCACTAAAAGAAGCGAAACATACAGGTAAAAAATTGTGTATTTCTACACAGCAAATTGTTTTGCATATAAAATCGATTGGAACACTAAAACAAAAATATTTAACTAACAAAGTACTTTTAATAATTTACACAATTTCAAGTCACGTCACGTCACACAGATTTACGTCTTCTGAACCAGCAGCAGAGGAAGGAGTGGTGGAAGAGGAAACCTGAGACTACAGGGGACGAGTTGGGGACAGGATATGAAACATCATAAAGCCCCTGGTCGTCAGCGAATGTGGTATTGCGTACTCCGTGCTGCACTCTATTCCTAGGTGCGCGGCAAATAATTTCGCGGCTTGTTGGCAATGAAAGTACGAAAACTTCGCCATACGTCCTCGCCTGCGGCGACGGCTCCCGCTGCTAATGACGTCTGTATAGCGAATGTCTTCACCGGCATTTCGCACTCCTCCCTTCCTGCCACCTTCTTCTTTGGTGGGACATGCACCGGCAGAGAACCAAACATCTGATATGTACTTGTTTCTGTAACAGGGCCTCCTTCTGCTGCCACGTGTTCGCTTCTAACAATATGGAAAATTTCAGCCATCAAATAACAGCTATTTCTGAATCATGCTGCATTTTCGATTAATGCAAATGTTCATTCGAAGATACAACTTTACGAAATCTTCCTAATAATTTTTAGTTTTTAAATAAAGTTTTGTGTGAATAACATCAGTCAGCCGCATTACGAGAAAAATTTTACCGCACACCGTAAAATGACACGATCATGTCGGATACGCAGACTGTACACAGTAGAGTTGTAATTTGAATAAAGGTAGACCAACTTGATGACACTTGTTTTATTATGTCAATTTACTGCTCAACATGTTTCGGATGTTAATACATCCATCTTCAGGAGCTTGCGACTACTTGTTGCGTTGTGGTGTAGGCTGACTTGAGGCGTGTTGGTGTTATGTAGCGGGATTGGCTGTTGGTGATGTGGTATCCGAGTGCAGGCTGAACCACTACATAAAACCAACACGCCTCAAGTCAGCACAGTACAGCCTACACAATAACGCACCAAGTAGTCTCAAGCTCCTGAAGATGGATGTATTAACATCCGAAATATGTTGAGCAGTAAATTGACATAATAAGGCAAGTGTCATCAAGTTGGTCTACATTTATTCAAATATCAAGATGATGCACGGTCCAATACGCATAAGATTCACAGCTGTAATTATTGAACAATGTTGTTTCTGTCGAACATATTTCTTACGTTGACTTGTGTAAGGCCGATAATAATATGCTGGTTTCCACTTCTTCTGCAGATACCCACAACACCAACAGGATGGTTATCTATCTCTGAAGACTTTGAAATATCACTGAATTTTCCGCATTGTTTAGGAACCGTGGATGGGAAGCATCTTTTGTTACAGGCACCTGTCAATAGTGGAAGCGACTTCTACAGTTACAAGTCAACATTCAGAATTGTTCTGTTTGCTTTGGTCGATGCGAATTACAATTTCCTATTCGTGATTTAGGTTGCCAAGGAAGAATTTCAGACGAAGGCTTTCTCAGCAATTGTGAACTGAAAGTGAAAATGGAGAAAGATTCTTTAGGCTTTCTGCCGCCAGTACCTTTGAAAGGAAGAAAGAAGCCAGTTCCTTATTTATTTGTTGCTGATGAAGCATTCCCTTGACAAGAAGCTATAATGAAAATCTTCTCAGGAGAGTATCCGAAGGCATCAATTGAAAGACTCTTAATTATCATCTATGCCGAACACGTAGAGTGGTGGAAAATGCGTTTGGAATCACTTCTTCAGTTTTCCGAGTACTACGGAAACCCATACTGCTACAACCACAAAAGCTAAACTTATCGTATTGTACTGGCCATAACACACCTCCACAACTTCCTGAGACGAAGCATTCATTTTGCTGACGCTTATAAACTACCTGGTACTTTTATCATGAGGTAGACGGTAAATTAGTGGAGAGAAGCTCGAGGAATATGGCCAGGGGAAGAAGTACATTATTTCCCATCACAGACATGCCGCGGAGGTATTCTGCATATGGTAAGGAAGTCAGAGATGAGATTGCACAATAATGCCAGAATGAAGGGCGTATTTTGTGGCAAGCAAATTGTACCTGAAATTCGTACTCACACTGTGCTCGCCGTTTCGCGAAGCATGCCCCTGTCTACCAGCGAGCAATACCACATCTTTTCATACGTTTCATCTGCACCTGCGAAATGCATTTAAGTAATTGATTTTATTATGATTACTTATTTCAAGTTCAGAACTTTTACACAAATTTACTTCTGTGGTAAATAAATAAAACCATCCTAAGAATATCTGCCATTTCGGAATACTTCTGTCACATATTTGTTTGTTACAATTACAACAGGACATACGTACCCTTTCCTGTGCCACGGCTATTCCATATTCTTCCTCTCTCTCTCTCTCTTCTTAAGATGAAAGTAGTCACCTTATTTTTGCATTCTCCGGTAACTGTTCCCATAGCTTTCGCTATAGGCTATCTTCTCAAGCGTCATCCTTGTGTAATTTGTTGTAATATTTTGGATGGTTTGGATCCCACAGAACAGACTTTTTTTTTTGTATAACTCCACCGTCCACTCCATTGTAGGTCTGTACACTAAGACAGAGGAGTGGGTACACGTGACAATCAGCTGAATGCGTAGATCGCAGCGAGTAGAGAAACACGTCCGAACTTGAAGTAGTGGTGTAACGTAACTGCCCTCGGTGTGCGCTGGCAAACCGGCAGCAAGCTTATCAGCCTGCGCAGCGAACCGAACACCGCGAATGTTCTCTGTCCACACATGCGAATCCCTGTTACGTTACGGCATAATGCTCAGTCTGTAATCGCCCTAAGGTGATAACCAACAGCTCACTTAGCGCAGTGAATGGCTCCCTGACACATGGCCGGGTTCTGCTTGCGTTACTGCCGCGTTTCGACTGATTATAAGGTCCATGGAGCCTCCTAGCCAGTAGAAAACTGGGGTTCTTTCTTCGTCGGTATAGCAACTGGAAGGTGGAACTCACTGCTCATTTCCACCTAATATCAGACTAGAGCCTACGAATGTGTCAACCTGTATTTCATTCCCCCCACACGTCTTGGCAGTACAGGCCTTTGTGCAGAGAAAACATTACATCACTGCTGTATACAACATACATTACTAATTCCAGGTCCTGATATCATCTTAATGTGATTGGCAACAGTAACGAATTTTAAATAAATGGACACTTCCTCCTCTGACCAGTCGACAGCATAATATTCAGTGGCTTCGATACAAGAGTTATCTGCCCTGAACAGTTACGACATAGACTTAAATTGCACTTAATTCGCTGACGTTTCTGTAATTCAAACCCTTAGAATGAGAGAGAACATCATTACACAAACGTCTATAGAATAAACCTGGAAAAGAAACCTGCAGTAAGCTATACTAATGTAACTGTAGGCAAGTACCTCCGCTACAGAACCTTCCATGTTCCTCTAAACTGCATAATTTTAATGGAGCAGGTCTACAAATTGTAACCTCCCTCAAACCTCGATGGCTTAACGTAACTCCGAAGTATTCTGAACTACCCCACATCACTTTCCTTATATATATGAAAAGGTCGACCCAATATCTATTCGAATCACGCACATTTCGCGAACATGACTTGCACTGCTTTACTAACAGAGGCAGGGCACCACCATAATAAATAAAGCAGTGGAACTGAAAGGCAGAAAAAATGCGTTGGTGGAATGTTAAGCAGAGCAGGCACAGACAGGAACAGCCAGCCAAGGCAAAGCACTTTTATCAATTTTTAGATATAACTGCTGAAATGCATATCATCTTCGCTGTCATATAAAAGCAACTGAAGTCAAGCCGTAACAAAGAGTTATTTAAGCAAGTGGCCAGACACTTCTAATCATCAGGCACATAGGTGATCGCTGCTGACTGTCTGGACCTAGTAATCAGCGAATAAGACCAACTTGACACCACGAGGCAATGAAAACTAAATGTGCGTGAATGAGACATATTGACAGATACGAATGCTTTTGACAACGAAACAAAGTACTGTGGTGCTCAGATTGTCAGCTACCGGAGAGGAGCTCTTCGGTGGTCCGATTATTGCTGAGTTGAGACTTTCAAGCAATAAGAAACACATACGTACATACCGAAAGTACTCTAGAAAATGTCAGGCAATGCTAGGCTACATGGCTAATCATGATTTGAGAACAATTCTTCAGCCACTACCATGTCCTGCTACTGCAACAGCTTAAAATTATATATGTCAACACTCCGAGGACTAAAACAAACCCACATTATCATATATTGAGGCTTACTTCGTACCTCACGCCTGGACGGTCCGGGGATCGAATCCCGGTGGGAGGCAAGATTTTCCGCACCCGTCCAGACCGGCCCTGGGGCCCATCCAGCCTCTTGTACAATGGGTAACGGGTCTTTCTCGGGGGTAAAGCGGCCGGGGCGTGGCGCTGACCACCCACACTCATTTAGCGCCGAGGTTAAAGGAAGAGTACAGCTATACCTCTACTCCCCCTCTGGGCCTTCGTGGTCTGTTCTAGCGTAAACATTACCTTTTCCTTTACTTCGTATCTCACAGACAACCCAGTGTGCTCCTATTAGAAAGATCAATCAATGAAAGATGAGGAAATAAAGTTTGTTTATTTATTTACTAATTATAAGCAACACACAAATACCAAAGTTCAACTTGGCAGTACAGTTACTAACCACTAAGCTTAAAGGGGTTAAAAAGAGCGTCGACGTGAGATACTGTAATAAAAAATAATGAAACCATAACACATGCTGCCGACAACAGACGGTGTAATTCGGTTCATACGAGATACAGTCCGTCACTGAAAGTGACTTCTTATGTATCTGCTACGAGAAGAATCCTTCCTGAAAAACTTGCAGTCTCTCAGTTGGTCAAGAAATTCCACGACATTTCTGGATCAAAAGGGTTCCCTAATGTGCTCACAAGAAACCGAGACTGGCCCCTCCCCTAAGCCAGATTAATCCGGTCCACACCTCACACCCCTCTTCCGTTACATACATCTTATTATCACTCTCCCATCTACGAATAAGTCTCAACTCCCCCCCCACCCCCTTCATGTTTCCTAACCAAAATCTCCTATATATCTATCATGCCTTCCGTTCTTGTTACCAGCCCTAATTGGCCCCTTTTTCATTTGATGACTAATAATAATAATAATTGCGATTAAATTTAAATTTACATCTTAAGTTTTTCAGTTGTCAACAAAACAACAAAACTGTACACTTGGAAACCGAATTTTCAAAGGTCTCTTTTTTTTTTTTTTTTTTTTTTTAAAAAAAATTGGAACTTTTTTTTTTTTTTTTTTTTTTTTTTTTTTTTTTTGGCGAAAAAAATTTTTTTTTTAAAAAAAAAAAAATTTTTTTTTTTTGAAATTTTTTTTTTTTTTTTTTTTTTTCTAGTGTTCGAGATACAAATAAATATTCTTCCACTCCCCCACTCCTTCCTTTTTTTTTTTTTTTTTTTTTTTT
>Ga0123353_10016952_pt1 | contig 10676 bp, 10 predicted proteins | sample TergutLab28metaG_3_FD_92763 | JGI IMG/M metagenome (GOLD analysis project Ga0123353, IMG submission 92763) | Labiotermes labralis P3 segment gut microbial communities from Petit-Saut dam, French Guiana - Lab288 P3 | ecosystem: Host-associated > Arthropoda: Insects > Digestive system > Gut ... | reverse complement strand
TGACGAGGGGTGCGAGCCGGGGCGCAGGCTGTTCCGCGGGGTGAGGCGCGGCGCCGTCGGGGGCGGGCGCACGGGGTGAACCGCGCATTCCGGGACCGCCGGAAGATCACGGACAGACTGTCCGTACGCTTGTCCGATGATCGAGGGACCGAGATCGCGCCGTGCCGCCCGCCGGGCCCGGCAGCGCCGCCGGCGCCGGAACACCGCGCTGGCGCTCACCGCCGGGCTGCTCGTCGTCGGCGCCGGGGTCTACCTGGTGGCGGGCCGCGGCGGCGGGTCGGCCGACGCCGCCGACGCGGGCCCCTCGCAGGGCACCGCGGCGCCCGGCGGCACGGCCGCGCCCGCAGGGGTTCCCGCGACCGGGAGGACGCCCTCGCACCCCACCGAGCCGGCCGGCACCCTCACCCTCGCGTTCGCCGGCGACGTCCACTTCACCGAGCGCACCGCGGCGCGGCTCGGCGTCGACCCCGCGCTCGGCCCGATGGCCGCGCCGCTGTCCGCCGCCGACTTCGCCATGGTCAACCTGGAGTCGGCGATCACCACCCGGGGCGTGCCGCAGCCGAAGAAGTACCACTTCAGGACCACCCCGCAGGCCCTCGACGCGCTTCGCCGCTCCGGCATCGACGCGGTCACCATGGCCAACAACCACTCGGTGGACTACGGCGCGCAGGGCCTGGCCGACAGCATCGACGCCAAGCACGCCTCGCCGATACCCGTGGTGGGCATAGGCGCCGACGACACCGAGGCGTACCGCCCGTACACCACCACGATCAACGGCGTGCGGCTCGCGGTCCTCGCCGCCAGCCAGGTGTACGACATCACCAACCAGAACTGGCGCGCGGGGCCGGGCAAACCGGGCATAGCCTCCGCGCTCGACCGGCCCCGGCTGCTGAAGGCGGTCCGCGCCGCACGTGCCCACGCCGACGTCGTGGTCGTGTACCTGCACTGGGGCACCGAGGGCCAGAGCTGCCCGGGACCCGAGCAGAAGTCGATCGCCGCCGACCTGTCCGCGGCCGGCGCCACCGCCGTCGTCGGCACCCACGCGCACGTCATGCTCGGCTCCGGCATGCTCGGGCCGACCTACGTCGCCTACGGCTTCGGCAACTTCCTCTGGTACGGCTCCTCCCCGTACCCGAACTCCGACCAGACCGGCGTGACGACGCTCACCATCACCCACGGCAAGGTCGCCAAGGCCCGGTTCGCCCCGGCGGTGGTGGACGGCCAGGGCGTGCCGGAACCGCAGACCGGCACCGCCGGCCGGACCGTCACCGACCGGTACGACACCCTCCGGGGGTGCACCGGTCTGACGGCCGCCCCGTAATATCGTCGGAGCGCCATCCGGCGGTCGCGGACGCACATTCGTCCGGATTCTGTAACGGCCGGTCCGCGCGGCGGCCTGCGCGGAACCGCGTCCAGGGGACGCCGCATCTATCGTTGCGCGGCCCGGCGCACGCATCAGACCAGCGCACCAGGGGCCGAAGGACCACAGGTGGGGACGGGGAACACACGATGACCGAACAGCGGGGAATACGGGCGCGATTCAGTACTGCGCCGCAGTGGGTGGCCGTGAGCGCGGCCGTCGTCGTGGTCGTCGTCGCCGCGGTGACCACCGCGCTCGTCGCTCCCGGGCCGCAGAGCGGATCCGCGCAGGCCGCCACGCCGGTCGTGCCCGGCGGGCAGCCGGCGACGTCCGCGAGCACCGAAGGGCAGCCCGGCAGTTCCGGGAAGCCGCCGGCCCGCACCGCGAAGCCGCCGGTGGTGCCCGACTCGATCGTGCACGCGACCGAGGCGGCCGGCCCGGCCGTCAACATCACCATCGACGACGGCCCCGACCCGGTGTGGACCCCGAAGGTCCTCCAGGTGCTCAGGCAGCACCACGTGCACGCCACGTTCTGCATGATCGGCCCGCAGGCCGCCGCCCACCCCGACATCGTGCGGCAGGTCGTCGCCGAGGGCCACCGGCTGTGCGACCACACCGTGCACCACGACACGACCATGGACCACAAGCCGTTCGCGTACCAGAAGTCCGAGATCATGAACGCGCTGCAGATGATCGAGACCGCGTCCGGCGGCGCCCGCGTGTACTACTACCGCGCGCCCGGCGGCGCGTTCACCCCGGCCAGCCGCGCGCTCGCCGCGCAGAACGGCATGCGGCCGCTCGGCTGGAACGTCGACACCAAGGACTTCGACCGTCCCGGCGTCGCGGCGATCGTCAACACCGTCAAGAGCGAGATCCACAACGGCCCGACGATCCTCTTCCACGACGGCGGCGGGCAGCGCGCCCAGACGGTCGCCGCCCTGGACCAGACCCTGACCTGGCTCAAGGGGCAGGGCTATGCGTTCAGTTTCCCGAAGGTGAACTGAACTCCCCGGTCGGCACCGGCGAGGACAGCACCGCCTGCATCACCGCCTTGGCGATCGGCGCGGCGTTGCCGCCGCCGGAGATGTCCGCCCGCTGCGCCTCGGCGTCCTCCACCACCACGGCCACCGCCACCGTCGCATGGTCGACGTTCTCCGGCCTGGCGTAGCTGATGAACCAGGCGTACGGCGTACCGGTGTTGGCCAGGCCGTGCTGAGCGGTGCCGGTCTTGCCGCCGACCACCGCCCCCGGGATCGCGGCGTTCCCGCCGGTGCCGTCGGTGACCACCGCCTCCATCAGCGTCTGCAACTGCCGGGCCGTCCTGGCGCTGACCGCCTGGTGCAGCAGCGAAGGGTGGCCGCTGGAGACGGTGATCCCGTTGTGGTTGGTCACCCGGTCCACCAGATACGGCCGCATCAGCTTGCCGCCGTTGCCCACCGCGGCCGCCACCATCGCCATCTGCAGCGGAGTCGCGGTGGTGTCGAACTGCCCGATCGAGGACAGGCCCACCTGGTCGGGGCCCATGCCGGTGTCCACCGTGCTCTTGGCGACACTCGCCGGGATCCGCAGCCGGGTGTCGTTGAAGCCGAACGCCTGCGCCTGGTCGACCACCCCGTGCGGCCCCAGATCGGTGCCGAGCTTGGCGAAGACCGTGTTGCAGGAGATCCGGAACGCGTCGTAGACGCTCGCGTCGCGGCACCCGTCGGACTCGTTCGTCAGGTCCACCAGGGTGCCCTCCAGCCGGTACGGGTCCGGGGAGTTCGTCGGCGCCATCACGTCCCTGACCAGGCCCTGCTGGAGCGCGGCCGCCGCGGTGACCACCTTGAACGTCGAACCGGGCGGGTACGTCTGGCGGATCGCCCGGTCCAGCATCGGCTGGTCCCGGTCCGCGTTCAGCCGCGTCCAGGCCGCCGTCACCCCCGGCCCGCTGCCGGACAGCAGCGACGGGTCGTACGACGGCGACGAGACCAGGGCCAGGATCCGGCCGGTGGCCGGGTCGAGCGCGGCCACCGCGCCCCGGCGCCCGGCCAGCCCCGCGTACGCGGCCCGCTGCGCCGCCGGGTCGATGGTGGTGTCCACGTCGCCGCCGCGCTGCCGGGCCCGGGTCAGCTCGTGCCACAGCGGGGTGGTGTCGAGCGTCGCGCTGGTGCCGGACAGCAGGGCGTCCTCGGTGCCCTCCAGCAGCGTGGCGCCGTAGGTCTGCGAGGCGAAGCCGGTCACCGGCGCGTACAGGGGGCCCTCCAGGTACGTGCGCTCGTACCGCAACTGCCCGAGCGTGGCCCGCGATCCGGTGACCCGCTGCCCGCCCACCAGGATGTTGCCGCGCGGCTGGTGGTACCGCTCGATGGCGATCCGGCGGTTGGCCGGGTTCCCGGTGAACTTCCCGGCCTGCACCACCTGGACGCGGGCCGTGTTCACCAGCACCGCGGCCAGCAGCAGGGCGCAGAAGACGGCGGCGTGCCGCATGCAGCGGTTCACCGCGGCGCCTCCCCGGTACGCGCCGCCGGCGGCACCGGGACGTCGGGGCCCGGGCCGTCCGCGGGGTCGGGCCGGCGGGCCCGGTCGCTGATCCTGATCAGCACCGCCACGATGATCCAGTTGGTCACCACCGACGAACCGCCCTGCGCCAGGAACGGCATCGCCATGCCGGTCAGCGGGATCAGGTCCATCACCCCGCCGGCGATCACGAACACCTGAAGCGCCAGGATCGAGGCGAGCCCCGCGGCCAGCAGCCGCCCGAACGGGTCGCGCAGCGACAGTCCCGCCTTGAAGCCCCGGTTGACCAGCAGCGCGTACAGCAGCAGCAGCGCGCTCAGCCCGACCAGCCCCAACTCCTCGCCGGCGGTGGCCAGCACGAAGTCGGACTTGGCGGCGAAGCCGATCAGGTACGAGTAGCCCTGCCCGAGACCGGTGCCCAGCACCCCGCCGTCGGCGAACGCGAACAGCGACTGGGCGAGCTGGCTGGGACCGAGCCCGGCGTCGATGGTCCGGAACGGGTGCAGCCAGTCCAGCACCCGGCTGTGCACGTGCGGCTCCAGGCGCCCCGCGGCGTACGCCCCGAGCGAGGCCAGCAGCAGCCCCACCGCGATCCAGCCGGTGCGGCCGGTGGCCACGTACAGCATCACCACGAACAGGCAGAAGAACAGCAGCGAGGCGCCCAGGTCCCGCTCGACGGCCAGCACGCCCACGCTCATCAGCCAGATCGCCAGCACCGGGCCGAGCACCCGGCCGGTGGGCAGCTGGATGCGGCGCAGCACCTTGCGTCCGGTGTACGCCAGGGCCGCGCGGTTCGCCGACAGGTACGCGGCGAAGAACACCGCGAGCAGCACCTTCGCGAACTCGCCCGGCTGGAGGGAGAATCCGGCGAACCGCACCCAGATCTTCGCGCCGTTCACCGCGGGGAAGGCGATCGGCGCGACCAGCAGCACCAGGGCGAGCGTCACGCAGATGTAGGCGTACCGGGCCAGCAGCCGGTGGTCGCGCAGCGCCAGCACCACGACGATGAACAGCCCCACCCCGGTCGCCGACCAGATCAGCTGCGCCGGCGCGGCCCGCGGGCCCAGCGACGGCTCCAGGTCCAGCCGGTAGATCAGCACCAGCCCGATGCCGTTGAGCAGCACCGCGATCGGCAGCAGCAGCGGGTCGGCGTACGCGGCGCAGGTGCGCACCGCGAGATGGGCCAGCAGGGCCAGGCCCGCCAGCCCGGCGCCGTAGCCGAGCGTGCCGGGCGGCACCGCGCCGTTCCTGGCCAGCCCGACCTCGGCGTACCCGTACATCGAGACCAGCACGGCGGCGACGATCAGCGACAGCTCGACCCCGCGACGGCGGGACCGCTGCGGGGCCGGCGGGGGAGGAGCGGTGGGCGCGGTCGCCGACGGGGCGCTCATGGGCGGCCACGGTAGCAACCGGTGACCCATATGTCCGTTAGGTGCGGCATGCGGCCCCGGGCTGTCCCTCCGGTGGGCGCCGGTACGGACGTAGGGTGACCGGTGTGATGGTTCCCGACGAACTCGCCGACCTGCCGTACGCGGACCTGCTGCGGCCCCACACCGGCCCGTTGACCGTCGAAGGCGACTACGACACGGTCCACTTCGACGGCCTCACGTACCAGGACGGCGAAGCGGCCAACGGCTCGCGCTTCCTGGAGTCCGCCGTCACCGACTGCCTGTTCGCCGACACCAACCTGCGGCGCACCCGCTTCAACGACGTCTGGGCCTCCGGGACCCGGTTCACCGGCGTCTCCCTCGCCGAGACCGACTGGCTCGACTCCTCGCTCACCGGCTGCTCGCTGGCCGGCGTGGAGTTCTTCGGGGCCGTCCTGCGCCGCGTGGTGCTGCGCCGCTGCAAGCTCGACTCGGTCAACCTGCGCGGCGCCGCCCTGCACGACGTGGTCTTCGAGGACTGCGTGCTGCGGGACGTGGACTTCGGCGAGGCGAAGCTGGCCGGGGTGACCTTCCCCGGCAGCCGGCTGGAACGCGCCCGGTTCGGCCGGGCCACCCTCGCCAAGGCCGACCTGCGCGGCGCCGTGGCCATCGACCTCGCGGACGGTTACGACAGCCTGCGCGGCGCGGTCATCAGCTCCAGCCAACTGCTGGACCTGGCGCCCGCGCTGGCCGCCACGCTCGGCATCACCGTCGCGGACCGTTGAACCGGCCGCCCGGCCGCCCGTCGGACCGGCCGCAGGAACAACCCCGGAACCGGTGCGCGTTCCCGCACCACGGCACGGATGCGCGTTCCCGCACCACGGCGCGGGTGCGCACTCCCGCGCCGCTTCACAACCCCACCCTCCTCAGGAGAACCCCGTGAGCACTGTGTACGACATCCCGCTGCGCACCCTGGACGGCGCCGCCACCTCGCTCGCCGACCACCGCGGCAAGGCCGTCCTGGTGGTGAACGTCGCGTCCAAGTGCGGCCTGACGCCGCAGTACGAGGGCCTGGAGCGGCTGCAGAAGCGGTACGCCGACCGCGGCTTCACTGTCCTCGGCGTGCCCTGCAACCAGTTCGGCGGCCAGGAGCCCGGCACCGCGGAGGAGATCCAGACCTTCTGCTCCACCACCTACGGCGTCAGCTTCCCGATGCTGGAGAAGATCGAGGTCAACGGTGCCGGCCGGCACCCGCTGTACGACGTGCTGACGCAGGTCCCGGACGCGTCGGGCGAGGCCGGCGACATCACCTGGAACTTCGAGAAGTTCCTCGTCGGCCCCGGCGGCGAGGTCGTCGGGCGGTTCCGCCCGCGCACCGAGCCGGAGGCGGCGGAGGTCACCGAGGCGATCGAGGCACAGCTGGAGAACTGACCGCCGCAGGGCACTCCGGGGCACGTGTGACCCCGTGTGACCAGCGGTTCGTCCCCTCCCGGGGTGCCCTAGATGCGCGAACGCGCCATGGCAGAATCCGGCCCGTCGGTGGACATTGTCCGGATCACCCCCTTCCTGGAACGCTCTCAGTACCGCCTCGACGAGGAAGGGACAGTGGCAGTGCAGGAGATCGAGTTCCGTAGCGGACACCTGTGTGTCGACACGGACCCTGCCCTGTGCGTTCCTTGCCAGGAGCGGTTGGATCGGCAACTCGCCTTGCTTCCCCGGGTATACGGCGAGTTGGAGGTTGCGCTCGTACCGGCGCCGGACTCCGGCGACCGATGGACCGGCACTGCCCGGCCCGGCATCCCCCTGAACGGGCCGGCTGTCGAGGCGCGCGCCGCAATTCGAGGCACTCTCGCCTCCTGGGCCGATCTGATAGTCGAGGGCCGCACCGTCCGTCTCCCCCTACGGACGGTGCCGGCCCTCGCAGCCTTCCTCCGGCGCCACCTCGGCTGGCTGGCCGTTCACCCGGCCGCGGACGAGGCGGCGACGGAGATCGACGCACTCACGCAGCGGTCGCTCGCGATCGCCCGCTCCCTGCCGGAGAACCTGGCCGCGGGCGGGCGCGACGCCGCCTGAGCGGCCGCTACCCCCTTCCCCCCTTCCGCTCCCTTCCCCCCACCCCTCTCCCGCTGTCCGCGCGCCTGGTCGCCCCCTCGCTGCTCCTCCGACCGGCTCGCCTCACTCGTGCCCCGGCATCCGTCGCCGTACGTTCCGACGTGTGCGGGCGAACTCCCCCCACAGGAAAAAGCTGTACGGCCCGCGATGATTCGCGGGCCGTACAGCTGACGAGGAAACTGCCGGACTACGGGATCCAGTTGGCCGGAGCGGCGTTGGGGATCCAGTTGTCCGGAGACGCGTCATCGGCCGAGGTCTGCGGCGCGTTCGGAATCCAGTTCGCCGGCTCGGCGTTGGGGATCCAGTTGTCCGGCTCGGCGTTCGGAATCCAGTTGTCCGGGGTGGGGTCTGCGGCTGTGGCGGCCGGCGCGGCCGGCTCGCTTTCGGCGATCGCGGCGACGGCGCCGATCGTCGACAGGCCGAGGACCAAGGCTGCAACCGCAGCTATCTCAATCTTGCGCCGGGAACGCGACATTGTGGTCCTTCGGATCGGAGACTCGGGGGGGCCTCGTGCGGGGTCGTACTCGGATCAAGGATGGCAAAGACCCATAGCTGACGGCCATGTTCCGCTTGTGCGTAAATACGCAATGGCGGGAATGCGCAACTCAGACCAACCCGTGGGTCACCGCAAGGACCCCGGCCTGAAATCGACTGTCCGCCTGGAGGTATCTCATGATCTCCGACACCAGGCGACTCACTGTGCGCAGAGACACTCCCAGTTTGCGGGCGATCCGCTCGTCTGTCAGCCCGTTCGCCAACAATCGCATCGTCGTGCGGTGCTGGTCGGTCAGCTCGCCCTCCTGTTCCAGGGCGCCGCTGGCCTGTGACGAGTAGGGCACGGAGCGCAGCCAGCAGTCCTCGAAGAGGGCCACGTACGACCGGATAAGGGCCGTACCGCGGACCACGATGGCCGCCTCCGACGGGTTTTCCGGATTCGCCGTGAGAAATGCGGTGTGCGTGTCCGCGAGCAGTAGATCGAAGGGCAGTTGCGGGGCCAGTCGGACTTCCACGCCGGTGGCGGAAAGCTGCGCCAGATATTTACGCTGCCGTGGTGCGGAATCCACACTCTGACTGTAGATGGCGCGTACTTTGATGCCGCGCTGAATGAGTTCCTCGTCGGCCTTGATGGAATACGCGAGAACCTCGGAAGAGGGCAGCGGGCCGGGATGCATGGAACTCGTCGACGCGACGATCGACGCATTGAATTCCGCGAGGGTCTGCCGCTTCCGCTCGTCGCTGCTGGCGAGCCGCACCTCGATCTTGTCGGACTCCCGCTGCACGGTGGGCCGGTAGCGCTCCATGAGGGACTCGGCGGCGTCGAGCAGTCCGGTCAGTTCCTCGCGCTGGTGGCGCAGTTCCTCGCGCTGCCTGGCCAGCAGGCCGATCAGCGCGGTGTCCGGCTCGATGGGGTCCACCTCGTCCGGCATGCGGCCGGGCCGTATCAGTCCCAGGCTCTCCAGCTCGGCCCAGCCGGGGGCGGCCTCGTCCTCGGTCATCCCGGCGGCCGCCGTGGCCTTCGCCGGTACGGAGGAGCCGTGACTGCGCAATACCTGATACAGGGCGAGTCCGATGTCTCCGGCGTCCGGACCGCTGTTCCGAGCAGAATTGGCCACGAGTTCCCCCTTTCGCCACCATGCGCCTTGCTGTTCGGGTCCGCGCTCGCTACCTGGACCCGAAGCGACTCTAGCAACTGATCGGTCCCCTGCCAGCGGCCCAGCGGGCGGGGTTCCGCTCTGAAGCGGTGGCACGTCCCCTTCATCGTCGGACAAGGAGGTCTTTACCGCCAGCTTGCCGGACGATTTCTTCCGGCCGACCAGGCAGTGGTATGCCTGGGACGCCAGGGAGACGCGGGGTGGCGGAGGTGCGGCGGGCGTGCACGGAGCGAATGTCGAAGTGGCGCAGGTGGTTCCGGTTCCGGTCGTGCTGGTCGGAGCCGGAAAGGTCGCGCATGCCGCCCATCTGCGGGAGCTACGTGATCTCCGTCACATCGTGCGACTGGCCGCGGTGATCGAGGCCGATCCGGCACGGATCGCGGCCGTCGTCGCCCAGGGCTTTTCGGACACGGTGGTCTGCGCGGACCTGGACGAGGCGGTCAGGGCCGGCGCCCGTGCCGCCCTGGTGTGCACGCCGTGGTGGACGCACCGCGACGTGGTGCTCGCCTGCCTCGCCCGCGGCCTTCCCGTGCTGTGCGAGAAGCCGGTGAGCCTGGACCTCGCCGAGATCGACGAACTGGCCGCGGCGGAGCGGGCCGCGGGCGTTCCGGTGGCCGCGGCGTACATGAAGCGGCATGACCCGGTCGTCGGCCTGTTCGTCGAGCACTGCAGGGAGCATCTGGCGCAGGGCCGCCGCCTGGTGATCGACATCCACGACCCCAACGCGCCGCACCAGGTCGCGCACTTGCTGCCGTACGACCCGCCGCCTTTCGGGCCGCAGCCGCCGCCCGCGCGCGAGGCGTTGGCCCGCGCGCTGGGGCCGGGTGCGGACGCCGCGCAGGGTGAGTCGTACGCCCGCGGGCTCGGCGGCTCCCTGGTCCACCAGGTCAACCTCGTCCACGCGGTGCTGGACGGCGGGCACGGCCTGTACGGGAACCTGCTGCACGCGGACCGGTGGGCCGGCGGCGACACCGTCAGTTGCCGCTGGCGGCCGTCCGACGACCTGGTGGTGGACGCCACCCACGCGCGGCTGCCCGCGCACCGGCGCTACCGCGAGGTGCTGGAGTTCACCGCCGAGGACTCGGTGGCCACGCTCACCCTGCCGTCGCCGTACGCCCGCGACGAGACGGCCACCCTCCGCGTGGAGAGCTGGGACGCGGCCGGCGGGATCGGCACGGTGAGCCTGCGCACCGGAGAGCCCGGCCACACCGGCTTCCGCCGGCAGCTCACCGCGTGGGCGCGCAGCCTCACCGACGACACGGCGCCGCCCCTGCCCGGCCTCGCCGACGTCCGCCGCGACACCCGCGCCCTCCACGAGGCCGCGCGCCGCCTCAGCTGAGGATGTTCTGCGGGGCGCGTCCCGAGGTGCGGCGGTTCAGCTGATTCCGGTGCCGCAGTCCTGGCGCACGGTGCGGCCGGCGGCCGGGGTGTCAGCGAGGCCGCTGTAGGAGGCCGTGCGGCGGTTCAGCTGGTTCCGGTGCCGCAGTCCTGGCGCACGGTGCGGCCCGAGGCTGGGGTGTCAGCGAGATCGCTGTAGCCCGTCACGTCGACGGCGGCGGCCAGCCGGTAGGTGTACGTGCCGACCCTCCCTTGCGGGCAGGGCGCGGAGACCGCGGGGCCGGTCTGGGTCCGTTCCTCGGTCCAGGCGGTAGCCGCGCGCCGGGCGTAGGGCCGCCAGCCCGACCAGCT
>Ga0123353_10016951_pt1 | contig 10676 bp, 6 predicted proteins | sample TergutLab28metaG_3_FD_92763 | JGI IMG/M metagenome (GOLD analysis project Ga0123353, IMG submission 92763) | Labiotermes labralis P3 segment gut microbial communities from Petit-Saut dam, French Guiana - Lab288 P3 | ecosystem: Host-associated > Arthropoda: Insects > Digestive system > Gut ... | reverse complement strand
GACAGGCGACACGGCTTCTGTCACAAGCGCCGTTAGAGCCGCCGCAGAGAGTCAACGGGAGAGTGGTATGCTGGTCAATAAAATAGTTATACCCAACCCGGATAAGGAGGTGGTCGCGAGCCTTTTGTAACCCGGTAGAGATGTCCAAACGTCATTTTCCGGCAAAGGTGGCATAAACGTAGATGCTCCGGCTCCTGTCACCTTAACACACTTAACCTGTTAACACACTTAACATATTAAGTGTAAGAAGAAGTAAACCAAGTAAACTAAGAAAAGGTGGATTTATTATGAAAAGTATTTTATTTCCGGGAAGATTTCTTCTGGGCAAAGGTATTCTCGATACATTTGGCGAACAGGCCAAATCGCTTGGCAAGAAATTCCAGGTGATCGCAAGCAAGTCCGTCATGGCAAAGGCGCAGGATAAAATCTCCAAAAGTATTGAAGGTACCGAACTGGCGGCTGAGTATGTCCTTTTCGGCGGCGAATGCTCGCATAATGAGATAGACCGTCTGGTAGCGATAGGAAAAGAAAAAGGATGCGACTGCGTAGTCGGTATCGGCGGAGGAAAACTGCTTGACGCCTCTAAAGCCGTTGCGCTTGCATTAGGTGCTCCGGTCATAATCGTTCCGACGATACCGTCGACAGATGCGCCGACGTCGGCACTGTCAGTTATTTATACAGACGACGGCGTCTTCGAGGAATATTTCTGGCTGCCGGCAAACCCGACTATCGTCATGGTCGATACGGAAATCATTTGCGGCGCTCCGTCGCGCTATCTCGTTGCGGGAATGGGCGACGCTTTCGCAACGTATTTTGAGGCCCGCGCTGTCCGCGCTTCCGACTCCAAGAACTGCGCGATTGCCGCGCACGGCAAACAGACTATCACAGCTTTCGCACTGGCTGAGCTTTGTTATGCAACATTACTCAAAGATGGCGTAAAGGCGAAGATCTCTGCGGAAACAGGAGTGATCACAAACGCGCTTGAAAACATCGTCGAAGCTAACATTCTGCTTTCCGGTCTCGGATTTGAGTCGGGCGGTTTATCGGCGTCTCACTCGATCCACAACGGCCTGACAGTACTGCCTGCGACTCATGGCGCTTACCATGGTGAAAAAGTCGCTTTCGGTGTGCTTACGCAGTTAGCGTTGGAAAATGCTCCGTTGGATGAGATCACATCTGTAATGGACTTCTTCACCGCAGTCGGCTTACCGGTCACGCTCAAAGAAATCGGTCTTGAAAACGTATCGGACGACGATCTGCGTAAGGTCGCGGATGCTGCGACAGTTGACGGCGAAACCATCCATACCGAACCGTTTGAGGTCAACTCGGACATGGTGCTTGGAGCAATGAAGGTTGCCAATGCCCTCGGCACGGCTTATCTCGCTGGAAAGTAAAATCTAAATAACTTTTTGGAGGTATTTTTAATGAAACTACTTACGTCTTTAGGTGTATCAATCGGTATTTTAGCAGCGATCCTTATTTTCATCGAGTGGGGTCTCGGATTAATAGGCGTCACGCCAATAGCTATCACATCATGGGTTTGCTTTGTCGCATGGGCTTGCTTTTATGCGGCCGGCGGAAAGAAAGAAGGCCTGATGAAGACATTGGCGGCTAATACCGCAGGCGCTATCGTAGGATTTCTTATAATCCTTTTAATGGGATTGCTTGGTTTCCTGGGACATCCGACGGCTCTTGCCATCGCCGTCCTGGTAGGTGCATTCGTGCTTGTTGTTCAAGCCAACTGGAGTGTGCTTTCATTCATCCCGGCAGCGTTTGCAGGCTGTGCTTCGGCATTCGGCTCCGGCGGGGCTGGGGACTGGCAACTGCTTATAATGTGCATCATCTCTCTGTGGGTCGGTGCATTCTTCGGCATTGTGTCTGAGATATGGGGCACTGCAATGGCGAAGAAGGATCCTCCCGCTGCAGAGTAAATCCATCTGCTGATACGCTAAGCGCTCACATTCCTATGAATATGAGCGCTTGCGCCATTTTCATTATGAATTATGAGCGCTTGCGCCATTTTCATTATGAATTATGAGCGCTTGCGCCATGCTAATTGTTCACAGATAATATTGTATTCAACGATTCAGTAAAAGGATAGGAAATTTCACTTCGTAAAAGTGATATTCCTGTCTTGTTTTCATTTCATAAAGATGCATAAAGCTTCAAGCTGCTTGAAACAAAATGTCGTTTTATTAGCATTTTTTGACCCTCTCACGACTATACACAGGATAAAGAGTGCGGCTGTTCACAGAGAAATGTTAAGTTAATGATGCAAAAATATAATTTTTTCACATAATTATTTACAAATACTGCTTTTATTGCCTTCATTACTAATAAAAGATGAATAGATTCAAAAAAAGTAGAATATTTCACATTACGTATTGACATTCAAGCAGCTTTAACAATTATGATGATAATGCCAGTAATTTAAATGTATTTTCTTAAGCTGAACTAATAGAACAAATAGTGCTTGTGAGCGGGTGGAAGATAAAAAATGAGAAAAAAAATGAGGCAGAGGATGGCCACCTCAAACAAAATGATACTGTCCACGCTCGGTCTTGTGACGATCGCTTTTTTTGCAATGATATTGATCGTGGCGAATATTCTTTTTACAAACAGCATCGAACGCTCCAAGAAGAGGGACACCGAAAACGCTGACAGGCTCTCCGCTTCATTCAACGATAGTATTGACAGTGTTAACAGGTTGTTGAGTTTGGCACAGTATTCGTTCGAAGAGTTCGACTATAATGACGGTATGGCACATGTATCAGTCGGCAACATTTTAAAGCAGCTTCTCGAACTTAATCCGACTGTGTATAGCGCATGGTTTATCGCTGAGCCGGGTATACACCACGCGGATAGACATTGTATCTCGGAATATCTGTGGTATGACGGTACGATTGTCGCAAACAATACTGAGATGATCAGTGAGAATCTGAAAAGCCCGGAGACCGCGCCTTGGTATTACGGACCGCTCACTTCCGGTGAGGCGCATCTGGAAATGCTCAATCTATATGAAAACGGTTCCGGTCCTGTCTATAGCGCGACCATCGGCGTGCCTATACTCAGAGATGATGAAATCATCGGTGTTTGTGGCGTCAACATCATATACAAGGACATACTTGATATGCCTTCTCTTCAAGCAGAACGGGAAAGGGTAGTCATGTTGATTAGTCATGATATGACTATTCTGCATGCATTTGATCAGGAGCTGATAGGAAAAAACCTTTCAGATTTTGAGTACGAAGACTTAGCCGGAATGCGCAGGTCAATGGAACGCGGAGTGTCGTATGCCAAAGAAATATTCGGACCTATATCACAAGAGAGAACATTCCTGTATCTGCAGCCTCTTACTTTTAACTTCAATCAGAACTATGACCCGGTATATCTTTATATTGGCACACCTCTTAACACTCTTTATGAAGACACCCACGAAATTGAACTGGTACTCACGATCGGCGGTTCTATATGTATACTCCTTATTCTTGCAATAATCTTTTTAAATATCAGAAGGATCATCCATCCGATACGCGTTCTTACTAAACAAGCGCAGCAAGCAACTGAGGGGGATTTCGATCTTGAAGTATTTGGCTCGCCGGACAATGATCCCGATAGTAAAAACGAAGTCGCGGTTTTACGGAGAGCGTTCATCAAAGTTTTGCACGCACTGCAGGAGAATTTGCATACCGTGGAGAATCGCGTACAGGAACGGACGCAGGAATTAACAAAACTCAATAACTACATCAATATATTGATGGAAAGCACTACTAATGTCTCGATACTTATTGACAGGGACTTAAGGGTATTATATTGCAGTAAAAACTTTTTACAGCTCATGTGCATAAATGATTTTTCAGAAATTTCCGGGAAACCCATAACCGGCAGATTTGTAGATTTTCCGGATCCGGAATATGTAAAACGAACAAAAAGCCGCATCGATCGTCTCCTTTCCGGAGAGAAGCATTTCATTGAGGACGATGCTTTGTTTTGGCCGGACGGAACTAACCGGCTGTACCGCATTATGTATAATCAGGTTTTGGATGAAAAAAACAACCTGGTCGGTATGATTATTGTCATGCTTGATCTCACAGACGTCAGGCAGGAAGAAGCGCAGAGACGCCAGGACGACCTGATAAACTCGACCAATATGCCCTGCATGGTTTGGAACGATAATGGCGAAATCGTCGCCTTTAATATGGAGTTCGTGCATGCATTCAATTTACCCGGTCACCTGTCTCCTTATGAGACCGAAAAGGTATTTTCCATTATCCAGCCTGAAAGACAGCCGGACGGGCAAAAGTCGGTAGATCTGCGGCGACAAGTCGTAGAAAGTGCCATAGCTAATGGATTTGCACAAATCAACGTCCGATTACGCAGATATGACGGAACACCTGCATACTATTTGATCAACGTGGCTCGTATCTCCTGGCTGTCCGATCACAGGCTGGTCGTCTATTGTTATGATAAAACCGATCTGGTTCAAAGTGAAGCAGAAGCCAAGGAGAGTCAGGAGCGGGAACGGGCGCTGATGATACAAAAAGAGTCGGCGCAGGCTGCCATTGAAACAAAGAACCAGTTTATTGCCAATATTTCACACGAGATTCGGACGCCGATGAATGCGGTGCTTGGTATGTCTGAACTGCTATTACAGGAAAAACTGAACAACCGGCAAGTCGGGTACGCAAAGGACATCAAGACGTCAGCTGAAGCACTGCTTGATATAATAAACGATATACTGGATGTATCAAAGATTCAATCGGGAAAACTGAGCCTGGCGCCTGTACACTACAACTTTAAAGTATTTATAGACCACATAAAATCCATTGCGCGCTTTTTTGTAGAAGATAAAGATATTTCATTTGAACTGCAAATTGAAGGCGAAATGCCGTTATGTCTTTATGGAGATGATAACCGCTTGCGACAGATACTTATAAATCTACTGAGTAATGCCGTCAAGTTCACCAATGCCGGTTATGTATGTCTAGCCATTGGTGTAACAGATACAAGCATTCATTTCACTGTCAGCGATACAGGTATCGGTATCAGGACAGAGGATATTGAAAAAATCTTTGAAGCTTTCGAACAGTTTGACAAACAGATGAACCGGAATAAATGCGGGACCGGTCTGGGATTATCCATCACCAAGGCTTTGGTAGATCTGATGGACGGGAAGATCGATGTGAAAAGCGTTTACGGGCAGGGCACATCGTTCCATGTGGAGATCCCGAAAATACCCGGAGACGAAACGGCTATACGGAACACCGAGGACGAGAAGATCAGTTTAAATGCCCCTGATGCCAGGATCCTGGTCGTTGACGATAATAAGATAAATTTGAATGTCGCCATAGGGCTTTTAGGACTCTGCAAAATCACCGCTGAAACAGCATCCTCCGGACAAGAGGCTATAGAGTTAATGAAACAAAAACAATACGATGTAGTGTTTATGGATCATATGATGCCTGAAATGGACGGGCTTGAGACAACAAAAGCCATTCGTGATATGGATATAAACACACCGATCATCGCACTTACTGCTAACGCTGTTGTGGGAATGAAAGAAATCATGCTGAATGTAGGAATGGACGACTTTCTATCGAAGCCGATCATCACATCTCAATTAAACCTGATACTGGCGAAATGGCTCCCTGCAGAGAAGCAGCTGCGCACTTCTTCTGAGAATAATGACTCCGTCATGGATGAAAATAATAACAGTGAGGAATTTTGGATGAACATCGAACAAATCAAAGCGATCTCCATATCAAATGGACTGGACAGAGTTGAAGGTCAGCGTGATATATATGAACATTTGTTGAGGTTGATGATAAGCGAGACTGAAAAATGCGCCCAAAAACTAAAAGAATCTCTCGAAGCCGGAGACATGCATTCTTTATGTATAGAGGTACATAGCATAAAGAGTTCGCTTGCAAGCATAGGCGCTTTAGAATTGGAAAAATATGCATTTGAGCTCGAACTCGCATCCGGCCGCAATGACGCTGATTATTGCACCTCACATTTACCGAAGCTGCTCGATGGCCTTGGTGATCTGCATATGAAGTTAAAGGATGCATTCTCGCAAATAGATCCAAGCGAAGAAAATGCTGATATGCCATCAAAGCTGGCTCCAATTCTGGAGCGTATGACAGAGGCTTTTCGCGATATCGACGTCGTGGCTATCGACGATGGAGTGGAGCAATTAACGGCATTGTCACTAACAGGGGAGTTAGGGGAAGAAATTGAACGAATCACTGACGCCGCTATTATGATGGATTTCGATTGTGCTGTTAAAATAATAAACAACTTGACTACTGCTAAAAGGCACGGATGAAAGGAGTGGAGTATAACATGGAAAACAAAAACAAGAAATACTTCGATATGGGGCTCCTTGTTGAGCAAGGTGATCTGAACATACTTAATATCAGTGAGACCCATAATGAAATGACAGCGGGTGAGTATTTCGATATGTTATTGGAGCTTATGAGTAATGCGCAGATGATTTCTGAGGGTTTAAACAACCTGGTCCACCGGGATGGCGACCGGAACACTTTTAAGAATCTGACGGGCATGTTCAAACTGCTGATCGATTTGGGGTATGATAAACATGAAGCCGACTTTGACGGTCTGCTTGATTCGTATGACAGAGGCCAGTCCAGACTGATTGTAATGTATGCAAAGAAGATACTGGAAAGCTTTGACAGTTTCTCTGCTCGATTAAAGGCTGCACGGATACCAAAACCACCGAAGGATAACGACGTTGATCCATATGAGGTAACCATAAAGGAATGGCTGGATAACCATTACATGAAAGGCGACAACAGTAAACCGGTGATCCTGGCCGTTGATGATTCACCAATGATCCTCAAATCTGTATCCTCATTACTTAGCAATGACTACAAAGTATATATGCTGGCAAAATCGGTAATGCTGGAAAAGATGTTGAGCCAGATCGAGCCCGACCTGTTTTTACTTGATTACAATATGCCGGATATCAACGGATTTGAACTGATACCGGTAATAAGAAACTTTGAGCAGCACAAAGACACCCCGATAATCTTCCTGACGTCCGAGGGTACGATCGACAATATATCCAGTGCCATTATGCTCGGCGCAAGTGATTTTATAGCTAAACCGGTGAAGCCGAGCACTCTGCGCAGCAGAATAAGAAAGCACCTAGTACCTGATAGCGAAAACTTAGAAAATGCGTCTTAAGTTTCCAATTTACCAAAATAGGTTTCATAAAACAGAAAAATCCGGACCCGTCGCCAAACAGGTGACAGGGTCCGGGGTTTTTAGTTTGTGGTTTGCGGATCAATAATTAATACTTGCCAAAACCCGATGATGAGCCGTTGATATCTATAAAATCAGTATCTCTCGATGCGGAAGCACTCTCGCGAACAAGCTTTTTCGCAGCCGGTAAACCCTGGTTATATCCGCCGACTGATTTTAGTTTGAACTGTGAGATAAGCTCCTGAAGCATGTCGGACTGACCGCTCATTTGCTGAGAAGCGGCGGCGCTTTCCTGTGCTGTAGCGCTGTTCTGCTGTATGACCTGTGCTACCTGGTCGATGCCTGTGTTGATTATGGATATACCGTCCGCCTGCTGTTCCGAAGCGCTTGCGATATCAGATATAAGCAGATTACTCTCGCTGATGCCGGTTACGATTTCAGACAGGCTCGCAGCAGTATCATTGGCTATGCGCGCGCCAAGTTCAGCCTTTTCCATGGAGTTTGCTATAAGTCCGCCGGTATCTTTCGCGGCTTCAGCACTCTTTGCCGCAAGATTGCGGACTTCCTCTGCTACGACGGCAAAGCCTTTTCCGTGCTGACCTGCCCGGGCAGCTTCCACAGCTGCGTTGAGAGCAAGAATATTTGTCTGAAACGCGATGTCGTCGATTACTTTGATGACCTTGCTGATACTCTGACTGGCTTGATTGATCTCCCGCACTGCAGTTGTCATTTCGTCCATCTGACTGCTGCCTTTTTGCGCGTTTTGCATGATCGTGCTGGCAAGAGCGGCAGCTCTGCCGGCCATTTCCGCATTATCCTTTGTCTTTGACGCGATCTCAACAATGGAAGCGGACAGCGCTTCAACAGTGGCAGCCTGCTCCGTCGAACCCTGAGCGAGAGATTGAGCACCGTCGGCGATTTGTTTTGAGCCGGCGGAGACCTGGGCGGAAGACGTGTTGATCTCTCCGAACATTCTATTCATGCTTTCAACCATTTTTCTAAGTCCGACCCCTAAAGCATCATAGTCTGAAAGACATCCTACTTCATGGGTAAGATCTCCGTTGGCGATTATTGCCAGCTCTTCGGAAACGCGCGTGACATGGCCGACGAAAGTAGCGCAGCTGCTTATGGTTTCGCCGATTTCGTCCTTCGCTTCTGAATACTTGGCAATTATAGCCATATCTTCAGGTCTGAGGGAAAGATCTCCGAGAGTCCCCGCCTTTTTCATAAATGAGTTCAGCGGCATCAGCGGCTTACTGATCAGGTTGGAAATATATATTGCAAGTAACATACTGATAGCAGCAGCTACCACGATCACACCTATGATAACAAACATAAAGAGATTTTCAAGAACCATCAGTTCCTGATTCTTTTCATCAATTAGTTCGTCGAATCTCGACTCTACTTCCGTTAAAAGAGCGATGACTTCCTGAGTCTTTGGTAGAATCGATTCCGTAAGTTCAGCAGTTGCCTGGTTCAAGTCACCTGCCTCGATACTTTTAATAACCGTAGCGGCTTCGGTGTGGATGAAACGATGGGGGTCGTTGACCTGTTGTAATAGACTCAGTATAGTAGGATCTGTTATACCTTTTGCATCCTCACTGCCGAGCCATTTGCCGAGTGCGCAGGTATTAAAATCAAGGGAACCGGTAAAGTTGCCCCCGGTCAATACCGCTTCGGTGAGTCCATGACGCCATATATAATGTGCGTTCAAAACAGTCGAAGCACCACTGCTGGTCGTCTGTAGATTAGCAATTTCTTCAGAACTCGATCTGGTCATTAATATAGCTACTATTCCAACTGCGCCGAGAAGTATACCGATTATAGTAACGATAATAAAACCGGTGAACAGTTTTGCGCGAATTTTCATGTTTCTCATGAACGGTACCGCCTTTCTTTCGTTGAGGTTCCGGAATGAATAATTCCCTTCGCGGGACAAATAACCAATCTGTGATGAATAACATGATAGCCGCTTTTAGGTAGCAAAATCACAGAAGTAAGATATCTTGATTATACCAAGTATCACGATTGTGTCAACATTTCTCAGCAAATTACGTTGAAAAAGTCACAAAAATGTCACAAATTTACAATTTTGTTGATGAAAAGTCTACAGGTTATTTAATGAGCTCTCACTTTTCTAACAGACAACAGCATTCTACATTTGCTGTTCTCGGAAACATATCTACAACGCAGATATCCTTTAGTGCATATGGTATTAGTTTCCGGAGATCGCGGGCAAGCGTTGCGGGGTCGCATGAAATATACACGATCCGCTTTGGTGAATGCGCAAGGATATTACTGATCACAGTCGATGACAAGCCTCTGCGCGGAGGGTCAACAATTATACAATCCGGGTTATATGCTTCGATGTCGAATTCATCAGCATCGGCACAAAGAAAATCTATATGAGCCATGCCGTTTCGCCCTGCATTCTCCTGCGCTGTCTTCACCGCATCACGGTTGATTTCAACTCCAAGCGCTTCACCGGCATCCTGTCCGGCGAATAGCGTCAGCGACCCGATACCGCAGTACATATCAATAAGAGTATCACTTTTTCTTAATGCAGCATATTCACGCGCTTTGCGATAAAGCAGCAGCGCAGCGCTTGTGTTTACCTGAAAAAATCCCGATATTTTAAAGACAAGTCCGTCAAGCTCTTCTTCTATCGGTAGGCGTAAGCCATTTCTGCCTGAAAGGAACATAGTCTCGCCGAATGGAAGCGGGTTTTTTAAGGCGTTGTTTATGTCGTCCTTTAATAGCAGACAACTTTTTACCGGAATAATATTATGACTCCTGGACTGATAGAATCCCTGTGAGCTTCCATCAGAATGAAACACAGCTTTGTTACGGTATCCCACAGTCTGACCGGTACACTGTAATTCGGTAGCGCGAATGGACAGTTTTCCGATGCGTGCCAAAGCGTCATTAACCCGATTGAGCTTTGCATCCAGTTCTTCCTCATATGTGATATGACGGAAATCGCATCCACCGCACATGGGGTAATATGGGCAGTCGGATTCAACTCTATATGGCGATGGAGTCAGAATATTGACGATCTCTGCTTTGACGCTTCTGGATCGCTCTTCGAGTAGTTTTACCTCCAGAACGTCTCCGCGTGCAGCGCTGCGAACAAATACAACTCTGCCGTCATCCAGCCGCGCTACACCATCGCCGTTCGCTCCATAACCGAGAACTGTAATTATATGAGTCACCATAATGCACCTCTTTTAAAGTGTCAAGGGGACGGGGGCAATGTCATTAGTGTCAAGGGGACGGGGGTTTGACACATACAAAAACGTAAACGTAAAAAAATTAAAGCAATATAAAAAATAAAAATCAAAAATTCTTGTAAATTACTGTTGACAAAATGAAAAATTGATGGTAATGTAGTTAACGAGTTAAGTCACTAACCAACTAACGTGATCCAATTAGCATTATATAACTATGAG
>Ga0123353_10016948_pt1 | contig 10677 bp, 6 predicted proteins | sample TergutLab28metaG_3_FD_92763 | JGI IMG/M metagenome (GOLD analysis project Ga0123353, IMG submission 92763) | Labiotermes labralis P3 segment gut microbial communities from Petit-Saut dam, French Guiana - Lab288 P3 | ecosystem: Host-associated > Arthropoda: Insects > Digestive system > Gut ... | reverse complement strand
TTGGGCTGCGGCGAGTTGATGGTCAGGGACGTCCCCGGGCTCACCACCACACCCTCACCCCCCGACCACTGGGCAACGACCGACAACGCGCCCCCGACAACCAGCAGGAACGCAACAACCGAACGATGTAAGTATAACATAACAAACTCCTCTCGCAAAAAGTATGTCCGTTATGATACCCCTATCATCAGGGGAACGTCAACAGGATTGTTGTGGCGTGGCGCTCGTGTTTTGACCCGCGGCCTGTTACTTGCTTGCTTTCAGCGCGGCCTGCGCCGCCGCCAGGCGGGCGATGGGGACGCGGTAGGGAGAGCAGGAGACGTAGGTCAGGCCGAGCGTGTGGCAGAGCGCGATGGACTTGGGGTCGCCGCCGTGCTCGCCGCAGATGCCGAGCTTGATGCCGGGCTTGGCCCCGCGCCCCAGCTCGACCGCGTGTTTCAGCAGCCGCCCGACCCCGTTCGCGTCAATCACCTGGAACGGGTCGTAGTCGTAGATGCCTTTCGCCACATAGTCTTTCAGGAACTTGCCTGCGTCGTCGCGCGAGAAGCCGCACGCCATCTGCGTCAGGTCGTTCGTGCCGAACGAGAAGAAGTCGGCCTCTTTCGCGATGTCGTCGGCGGTGATGGCGGCGCGCGGCACTTCGATCATCGTGCCGATGGCGATGTCGAGCTTGACGTTCTTTTCGCGCTCGACCGCCGCGATGATGTCCAGGACGATTGCCTTTTGCAGGGCGAGTTCCTTGACGTCGCCGACGAGCGGGATCATGATCTCCGCTTTCGCGCCGTTCACCTTGACCGCGGCCTCGGCGACGGCGCGGGCCTGCATGGCGGTAACCTCGGGATAGGTGATGCCGAGGCGGCAGCCGCGATGCCCGAGCATGGGGTTGAACTCGTGCAGGTCGTCCACAATCCGCTGGATGGTCTTGACGTCCACGCCCAGCGCCTTGGCCATCTCGCCCTGACCGGTCGGGTTGTCCTTGCCCGGCAGGAACTCATGCAGGGGCGGGTCGAGGAAGCGGATGGTGCAGGGGCGGCCTTTGAGGGCCTTGAAGATGCCCTCGAAGTCCTTACGCTGCAAGGGGAGCAACTCCGCGAGCGCCTGATTGTATTGGGCGAGCGGCTGCTTCAGCTCGTCCTCCAGCCGCGCTTTGTCGCCGTCGGTTGCCGCCAGCGCGACCTCATCTTGGAGCCGCTTCACCGTCTCGGCCACGAGGATCAGGCGGCGGAACGACAGGATGCGGTCCGCGTCGAAGAACATATGTTCCGTGCGGCAGAGGCCGATGCCCTCCGCACCGAAGTTCACGGCGACCGCCGCATCGTGCGGCGTGTCCGCATTGGTGCGGACGCGCAGTTTGCGGTACTTGTCCGAAAGCTCCATGATTTGCGCGAACGGCCCGGTCAGCTTCGGCATGATGGTGTTGATCTCGCCCTTATAGACCGCGCCGATGGAGCCGTTGAGCGAGAGCCAGTCGCCCTCTTTCAGGACCTCCTTGCCGACGGTCATGGTCTTCTTCTGGTAATCAATCAGCACGTCGCCCGCGCCCGAGACGCAGCACTTGCCCATGCCGCGCGCAACGACCGCCGCATGGGAGGTCATGCCGCCGCGCGCAGTCAGGATGCCCTTGGCTGCGACCATGCCGGCGATGTCCTCGGGGCTTGTTTCGAGGCGGACGAGGATCACGCTCTCGTTCTGCTTCGCCTTCTTCTCCGCGTCGTGCGCGGTGAAGACGATGCGGCCCGTGGCCGCACCGGGCGAGGCCGGCAGGCCGACGGTCAGCCGCTGCGCTTTCGCCTCGGCGGACTTCACGAACACGGGGTGCAGGAGCTGGTCGAGCGAGAGCGGGTCCACGCGCAGCACCGCCGTCTTCTCGTCAATCAGCTTCTCTTTCACGAGGTCCGTCGCGATGCGCACGGCCGCGGCCGCGGTGCGCTTGCCGTTGCGGGTCTGGAGCATATACAGCTTGCCGTCCTCGATGGTGAACTCGATGTCCTGCATATCGCGGTAGTGCTTCTCCAGCGTGCGGCGGATGGTGTCGAGTTGCTTGAAGACCTTGGGCATCGCCTCTTCGAGCGCCGGGAAATTCGTCCTGCGGGTCTGCTCGGAGAAGCCCTGGCTCTTTGCCCACTCGCGCGAGCCAAGCACCGTGATCTGCTGCGGCGTGCGGATGCCGGCGACGACGTCCTCGCCCTGCGCGTTGATGAGGTACTCGCCGTAGAAATAGCGGTTGTCGCCCGTGGACGGGTCGCGCGTGAACGCCACGCCCGTGGCGGAGTTGCTGCCCGAGTTGCCGAACACCATCGCCTGCACGTTCACGGCCGTCCCCAGCAGGCCGCGGATGTCGTACATCTCACGGTACTTGTGCGCGCGCGGGTTGTTCCACGAGCCGAACACCGCGTTGATGCCCGCGCGAAGCTGCGCCCTCGCGCAGTCGGGGAACTTCTTGCCCGTCGAATGCTCCACGACGTGCTCGTAGCGCTCGACCAGCTCTTGCAGGTGCTCGACCGACAGCTCGTTGTCGAGCTTCACGCCGACGGCCTTTTTCAGGTGCGACAGCTCATACTCGAAATGATGATGGTCCACGCCCATCACCACGCTCCCGAACATCTGCATGAAGCGGCGGTACGAGTCCCACACGAAACGCGGGTTGTTCGTGCGCTTGATCATCGCCGCCACGGTCGCGGGGTTCAGCCCGAGGTTCAGCACCGTGTCCATCATGCCCGGCATGGACACCGCCGCGCCCGAGCGGACGGAGACCAGCAGGGGGTTCTCGCCCGCGCCGAACGTCTTGCCCGTGGCCTTCTCCAGCTTCGCCAGCGCGGCTTCGATCTCTTTCTCGATCAGCGTGTGCAGGGCCTTCTCACCGATCTCATAATACTTCGCGCACGCTTCCGTCGTGATGGTGAAGCCCGGGGGAACCGGCAGACCGATGCTCGCCATGTCCGCGAGGTTCGCGCCCTTGCCGCCGAGCAGCAGCTTCATTGAGCCGTTCCCCTCGGACTGTTCCGCTCCGAAGAAATAAACATACTTCGCCTTCTTCGGCGCCGTCTTGGCCAAGGCAGGCTTTGCCGCGGCCGATGCTTTTTTTGCCATTGTGGATTTACCCTTCTGTTGAAAAAATCAAAGGGAGCACTTTACTAAAAACGGGGTCATCGAGTCAACCCGATTTCGCCTGGACCGCTGTTTTCTTGAACCCGCGCTGACACGGGCCCATCCGCGGCTGAAAAAAACATCCTCCTTTTGTGCTTGTAACAGGCACGGGAAAAGGGTAAAGTATCGCCTGTTTTTCCTGCTCAGGTGGTGGAATGGCAGACACGTATGTTTGAGGGGCATATGCCGAGAGGTGTGCGGGTTCGAGTCCCGCCCTGAGCACCATATATTGTCCTCGAAAAATATAATTCCCGCAGGTCCAGCATTCAGGTCGAAGGTGCCTGCTTTTCCAGCAGTGATGCGATGCGGGCGGTTTCGTCGGGCGGGAGGGGACTGTCGCGCCAGAGGATGGCGAGTGTTTCGGCGATGCCCGCGGATCGGGGGTTGGTGATGTGCAGGGCAATGGATGCGGCGCGTGCGAGCGCGGCAGGCTCGATGCCTTGGGCGAGGCATTGGCGTATCGCGCCGAAGATGCGGTCGTCCGCGCCGAGCTTGCGGAGGGGGTCGCGGATGGCACGCTCGATGGTGTCGGCGAGGAATGGGTTGGTCATGCGCTCGAGCAGGTCGTCCGCATACGCCGCGAACCCGTCGGGCGTGAAGAGCGGGTCGTTGAGGCGTGAATGTTTCTTCACGAGCGCCGCGCCGATTTCGTGGACGAACGCTTGTCGGGCCGTCGCCATGACGGCGGCGTTGCCGTGCAGGTCGGCGAGCGAACAGGCCCCGAGGTTTTTGCCGAGGAACCCGAGCGCGGCGTGGATGGCGTTGTGTCCGTAGAGCTTCGCTTCCTCGAACGGGAGCAAATCCATTTTCTCCTCAAACGCCGTGATGCCCGGCTCAAACCCGGGCAAGGTGATTTTTGAGACAAGGATACGGTTGAAGGTCTCGACGAGGAACGCGCGTGGCAGACCGGGGACGATCGGCTGAAGCGGACTGGGGCCTTCTAATGCGCTGACTTGGCTCATCTTGCCGATGACGGTGTTCAGGAACTGACAGGGGCGCGGTAGGGCGTTCGGCGTGCGGCGTGCGGCGTGCAGGGCGCTCACACGGGCCGCAGCCGTTACCGCCGTTTGCAGGATTTCCGCCGCATGGTTGTTGTTCTCCGCCGTGTAGATGATTGTTTGCCCGTGCGGGTTGGAGAGAAGCCCGTCGGCGATGAGCGCCGCGACGCTGGCCTCCCCGCCGCGCGTGTAGAAGTCAACGGACGGGAGCGAGGTAACAATCTCGGTGGCGGATGACAAGGCGGTGCGGATACGGCGGCGGTCGTTCGGGTCAGCGAGATGGAGGAGTTTCACGCCCTGGACGTTGACGGCTTCCACGCGGTCGGCGTAGGCGACGTTCACGGTGTAGGTGTCGTTGTTACGGCGCAGGGCCTCCACGAGCGCGCCGTCAACCTCCGCCACGACAATCTCGTCAAACCGCCCGGACTCCGCGGCCTCTTTCGCAAACAGGCCTGACTGTATCGGGCCGAACCCGAACCCGACGAATGTGCGGCTCATAAAAAAACTCCGTTTTTTGTGATGAGGAATGAGGAATTAGAAAATGGAGGAATGGGTCGCGCATATTGATTTCTCATATCTAATCCCTAACGTCCCATTCCTCATTTCTCATTCCCCGTCATGTCCTGCGGGATGGCGATGCCGTCCGGGGTCAGATAGACGAGGGGGGCTTTGCCTTCAACGGTTGTCCGGAAGGGCTGGTTGTAATAGATGGTACGCGCGGTCGCATATTTGGCCGTTATGCTGAAAGTGGCGCCGCCTTGACGGACAATGAAAAACATTTTTTTCCCATACGGGGTTTTATACCGTTGCGACCATCGCAACGGCGTGTCAGCTTCGCCGTCGTAATCTTTATAGAGGGAAGAGCAGTCCACGTTTCGTGTGATTAAAACGGGGATGATGTCTGTCTCGCCCATGTCATCTCGGATATTCCCGGCAATGCACCAGATGCAGTAGTCGGCCTTGAGTCGCTCGCCGGGGGCGCGCTCGACGCCCTCGCCAGCCAGCTTGGAATAATCAAAGCCCCCGACATACGGCTGCCAATCCGGGGTTGCAACACGGTCCTCATCGTACAGCACCTTAAAGTAATCCACGGCGTTGCGGAACGTCATGTCGGCAATGTCTTGCGGCGGTGGCCCACTCTCGTCGCGCGGGATCTCGGCGGCCTGCGCCCTCGGCCAGACATTCCCGAGGCCTAAGGGCTCGCGTTCCGCGCTTGCCGCAGTAATCGCAACGAAAATATCCTTCCCGCGTGCACCGACAACAGACATCCCTGCCTGCATGAGGGCCTTCTTGCCAAGAGGGAGGAGTACGGCGGCCAGGAGAACCGAGACCCCGATCATCACGAGCAGCCCGGCCAGCGAGAAGTTCTGTTTGTGTTCAGTCATCAACACCTCCGTTTAGAAAATGAGGAATCAGGCATGAGCCATGAAGCATGAGGAATGGGTTGCGCATATTGATTTCTCATTTCTAATCCCTGCTCTGCGCTTCACCTGCGTGCGGCTCAATCACGCAACGCCCGCTTCAGCTCCTCTTCGCTGGTGTAGTTCTTCCCGTCGCGGACGATGGCCAGCAACGCCTCCTGCTTGGGGATGCTGCCGTAGCGGTCGTTGAGCGGCGAGGTAACGTAGATCGAGGCCATGAGGTTCCCGCTCTGCACGGCCTCGGCGACGTTCAGCGTGCCGTCGAGGAAGGCCCCGCGGTTGCGCGTGATGTACCCGATCAGCCCCGCGCGGAAGGAGTCGCCCGCGCCGACCAGGTCCACGACACGGCCGGCCATGTAGTTGGACGCATGGAACGCGATGCTGCGCGTGTTCCCCTGCGCGTCGGCGTAAAGGGCGTACGCACCGTTCTTCAAGGTTACGCCGAAGAGCTGCGGCCGGCCGGAGCGGCCCGTGAAACGGTCCTTGACGAGATCGAGGAACCCGCGGATGCTGGCCTGCGTGTCTTCGCCGCGGTCGCACCCCGCGTGGTCGAGGGTGTTGCGGATCATCCGCGCCTCGTCCACGGACGTGAAGAAGATGTCGAGCTCGCCCAGCAGCGGCTCGAGCAGCTTGTAGGCGGGGACGGGCTCGCCCCGCTCAATCAGATCCTGGGGGTTGCCGCAGAGGGTGTGGCTGTCAACGATGGTGATGTGCCCCTGCTGGCGGCACCACACCACGAAGTCGGCCAGGTCGCGCCCGTTGTCCGCGTCGCCGCGCTTGGACAGCCCGGAGTACATGTAATAGACAACCTTGGGCGACAGGCGCAGGACTTCCTGCTTGAAGGTCTCGAAGTCGAAGTCGTTGTTGGCGTTCGGGAAGTAAGCGATGCCGCCGCGCTCGCCGTGCGGCGCCTCATGGATGAAGGTGGTGCCGGTGGGCAGCGTGGGGTGGATGAGGGTGGCGGACATATCCACGCCGTTCGCGGTGAGGATGTCGTAGAACGCGCGGCCCTGCGCGTCGAGCCCGTCGTAGTCGCCCTTGCCGAGGTTCGACCCCACGGCCACGCGCAGGCCGGCGTGGGCCAGCAGGGGCGCGGTGTTGCCGCCGCCCCCGGCGGTGGCCTTGCCGGCCGCGATGTACCCCATGACCTCGTCCTGCGTGTAGGGCGGCATATCGGCCGTCTCGCACAACGCCAGCCCGCCCGCGCCCGCGAGCCTGCCCGTGAACGCAAAGTCCGCGCTGCGCAGGTCCAGCACCGACGTGTTCAGAATGACCACATCCGTTTCCATCGCCTTCTCCTCCTCCGTTGAGTTGTCCAGCACATCCCAGACCTGCATCAGGACAGGCTCCTCCGCCAGGATCATCAGCGCGTCGCCCGCCTCCAAGACCGTGTTCCCGTGCGGGACGATGTAGCGCGCGGCGCGGCGGATCAGCAGCACGAGCGCGCCCTTGGGCAGGCCCAGCTCCGTGAGGCGCTTGCCCACGCGCTTGCCGGTAACCTCGAACTCGTGCATCTCGCCTTTGAGCGCGTCCGTGTAGTCGAACTCCAGCGGCGTGCGCGGCCGGGCGCGGAGCGGCATGTCCAGGCCGAGCCGGTACGCCAGCGGCATCAGCGTCTTGCCCTGGATGAGCACGGAGAGGATCACGATCAGGAACACGACCGAGAACACCAGGTTCACGTCCACGGGCGCGTCGCCCGTCGCGCCGAACGCCACCAGCGGGATCGTCGCCAGCATGATGGGCGCACCGCCCCGCAGCCCCACCCACGAGACGAACAGCCGCTCGCGCCAGCTGAACGGCGACCACAGCATGCACAGCAGCACCGCCGCCGGCCGCGCCACGAACATCAGGAACAGCGCCACCGCCACCGCCCGCCCCCAGACCTCGCCGAAGGACCCCGGGTCCACCAGGAACCCCAGCGCCGTGAACAGCACCACCTGCATCAGCCACCCGATGCCGTCGTGGAACCGCGCGAAACTGTTGCGGAACATGAACTTGCTGTTGCCCACCGTCATGCCGCACACATACACCGCCATGAAGCCGTTGCCGTGCGCGATCTCCGCCACGCTGTACGCGAACAAGACCGTGCCGATGCCCAGCACGTAATACAGCCCGTCGTACTCGAGGTCAATCTTGTTGAACAGCCGCACCATCAGCCTGCCGCAGAGGAACCCCCCCGTGATGCCCACGCCCATCCGCAGCAGCAGCTCCGGCACGATGGCCCAGTACGAGCCGCCCCCGTCCCCCGTCAGCATCGTGATCAGGAAAATCGTCAGGAACGCCGCCATCGGGTCATTGCTCCCCGACTCGAACTCCAGCAGGTTCTGCAAGCGGTCGCGCAGCGCCACGCCCCGGCTCCGCAAAATCGCGAACACCGCCGCCGCGTCCGTCGAAGAGATGATCGCCCCCAGCAGCAGGCACCCCACGAACGAATACGGCCCGCCCGGCAGCATGAACGTGAACGCCCCCGTCAGCGCCGCCGTCAGCGCCACGCCCACGCTCGCCAGCAGCCCCCCCCGGAACAGGATCGGCCGCACCCCGCGCCATTTCGTGTCAACCCCGCCCGCGAACAAGATGAACGCCAGCGCCACCGACCCCACGATGTACGCCGTGATATTGATGTTCGCCTCGAACGAGCTGCCCGCCGCCGCGAACGACCCCCCGAACCGCCACCTCGCCAGCATCCCCACCAGCAGGTAGAACAGCAGCACCGGGACATTCAGCCACCCCGCCAGCTTACTCGAGCACGCCGCCACCAGGATCAGCGACGACACAAACAACAACACATAAACAATCATACGCCCACAAACCCCTGCCTACGCAATCCGCCAAAAAAAAGAACAACACAATTTAGCACATCAGAAGTTTAGGAGTCGAGAAATTTAAGCGCGGAATGCAGCGTGCGGGAGCGGCCCGCGAGCCGCCCCCCCCCCTGGCTGCTGACGAGGGCGCCGGATGTTCAGCCCCTCCCCCTACGTCGTGTATTCCGCATTGATCTTGACGTAGTCGTACGAGAAGTCGCAGGTGTACAGCACATCCTCGCCATTGCCGAGGTTGAGGTTCACGGTTACGTCGAACGCGCGTTTGCGCATCACGTCCTGCATGGGCTTGAACATCGCCTGCTCCGCCACGCGCCCCTTGTCATACGCGCACACGTCGCCGTAATAAATCTGCGCCCAGCGGTCATCCACCGTCGCGCCGGAATACCCCACCGCCGCAATCACGCGCCCCCAGTTCGGGTCGAGCCCGAACCACGACGTCTTGACCAGCGGCGACTTCGCGATCGCCCGCGCGGCCTTCTGCGCGTCCTCCGCGGTCAGCGCACCCTTCACGCGGACGGTTACGAACTTCGTCGCGCCCTCGCCGTCCATCACGATTTTCTTCGCCAGCTCCACGCACACCATCGTCAGTGCGTCCACGAAATCCTGCCACTGCGGGTGGCGCATCGTCATCACCCGGTTGCCCGCCGCGCCGCTCGCCAGGACAATGACCGTGTCGTTCGTGCTGGTGTCGCCGTCCACGACAATGCGGTTGAAGCTCTTGCTCACGGCATAGTGCAACGCCTCATCCAGCGCCTGCGGCTCAACCGCCGCATCCGTCGTGAGGAACCCCAGCATGGTCGCCATGTTCGGCTCAATCATCCCCGAGCCCTTGCACATGCCGCCGATCCGCACGGCCTGCCCGTCAATCTCCAGCTCCACGGCAATCTGCTTATCCACCGTGTCCGTGGTCAGGATGGCATGGGCCGCGTCATTGCCGCCCGTCGCGCTCAACGCCCCGGCCGCCAGCCGCACGCCCTCCGCCACGCGCCCCATCGGCAGGTTCACCCCGATGACCCCCGTCGAGCAGACCAGCACCATCCGCTCCTCCACGCCCAGCGCCGCCGCCGCCAGCCGCGCCGTCTCCCGCGCGTCGGCAAGGCCCGTCTCGCCCGTGCAAGCATTCGCGCAGCCGCTGTTGACCACAACGGCCTGCGCCTGGCCCGAGCGCGAGCGCTCACGGTCCACCTGCACCGGCGCGGCCGCCACCTTGTTCAGCGTATAGACCGCCGCGACCGCCGCCGGCTTATCCGCGACCACCATCGCGAAATCGCGGCGACCCTCATACTTGATCCCCGCCATCACGCCGCAGGCCTTAAAACCGGCCGCCGCCGTCACGCCACCCGCTATGCACTCAAACGATTTCATACGCGAACCCACCCTTGCGAAATGGTCGGGGCGGAGGGATTTGAACCCACGACATCCAGCTCCCAAAGCTGGCGCGCTACCAGTCTGCGCTACGCCCCGAACGATACTGCACTAGGTTAAGAAAAAAAAACGGGTGGCGGGTGAGGGCCACGATCCCCCGGCCTGCGGATCATGATACGCATCGGCATCATTAAGTTCGCTAGGATTTTTGAACATCGTTCCCAATCCGTCCCCAATCCTCCTTAAAAAGCACGGCGCAGATCATACTACGGCGAGCCTCTGGCTGTCAACCTCTTTCGCCCGCTTGGCATAGATGACCTGAAAGAGCATTGGCTTGCTTCCAGAACTCGTCGTGCGAGAGGAACTTGCCTGTGCAAGTGCGCTTGCGCTCCAAGGCCTCCTCCCAGATGTGGCCTTCCTCGGCGTACTCGATGGCGTCCTCTATCAGGCCGAGTATCGCCTTGGACAGGGGGACGCACTCGGCCTGCGCTTTCCTGTCAAGCATCTCCGACACGTGCCTTGGCATCGTCATCGTGACCCTGCGCGTTACTGTGGCCGTCGCCATTTAAAGCTCCTTTCCTTCCGTTTGAAAACACGCATCATATTGCCACACGGGGCGTTGGAAACACAACAGTAAAAATGCTGTTTTGGTGGTGTCTTTTATGGCTGGTCTCCTTTTTAATATCAGAGCTTAGGGTTCTTAAATCCTGACTGTTTTGACGATGACAGTGACTGGATTTTTGACTATCGTGTTTCAACTTCATATTGGCATCTATCGTACTTCACAATCTCATCAGGGCAAAGCCCTGAAATTCACCAGCATAGGGCAACGCCCTATGTATGGATGCAACAAGAAATAAAGCCCTGTAAGGGCGACATCCCGTGCAGAAATGGATGTCGCCCTTACAGGGCTTTGTTGTATTT
>Ga0123353_10016947_pt1 | contig 10677 bp, 9 predicted proteins | sample TergutLab28metaG_3_FD_92763 | JGI IMG/M metagenome (GOLD analysis project Ga0123353, IMG submission 92763) | Labiotermes labralis P3 segment gut microbial communities from Petit-Saut dam, French Guiana - Lab288 P3 | ecosystem: Host-associated > Arthropoda: Insects > Digestive system > Gut ... | reverse complement strand
TTAAGGCATATGAGGACAAAAAGTCATTCAAACTGTTTGCGGCGGATGTCGGGTTAATATGTGCGAAGAGCGGACTGGATCCCAAGGTTGTTGTGGACGGGGACAGAATGTTCACGGAATTCAGAGGTGCGCTGACGGAACAGTTCGCCATGCAGGAACTGATCGCCGCCGATCGCAAATTGTACTATTGGACGGCAGATAATTCCGACGGTGAGATAGATCTGATCACGGAGGTCGACGGAAAAGCGATACCGATAGAGGTCAAAGCAGGTGAGAATCTGAAAGCAAAGAGCCTTTCCGCTTTCAGGGACAGATACGATGTGGAAACTTCCGTGCGCACGTCACTGTCCGGATCAAGGGACGAGGGATGGATGATAAACATACCGTTATGCGCCATAGGCTCGCTCGAAACAGCATTGGCAAAAAGGAAGGGCTGATATTCGTTCCCATCAAGTTGTGACAGGAGTATCTAACCGTTCGATTTAGGTTTCGAACGTTTTATGCGGTAATAGATGAGAGGATGGACCACCTTCTCGTTCGCACATAGGTCATCGGGATCGAAGCATATCCCGTAGCTCTTCATCGTTGAGCACTCCGGAGGCGTGTATTCGGTGCCGCTGCCTTCGCCTGTTATGTGTCTCACCTGATAGATCGTTTTAGATTCATCGAAATCCGGCGATTTTGCGAATAACGCCATTATCTGTTCGGAGTTCATTCCCAATGTGTGTAAGAATGAGACCAATGCGAACCTTCCGCTGTGCGGAAGGTTCAGACCGTTCTGCGTTCCCGCAAGCAGCGAACGCATGCACGGCGGGAACTCCGGTACGGAAACCTCGCCGCCAACGGAATCTCCGTATTTGCTCTTCATATCGTTGAACGCTATCTCGGCGTGCTTCACATCCTTCGATACAGCAGATCTAATATCTTTCGGAACATTCAGCGGAAGTTCTTTTTCGATCCTGTCCTGCAGTGCGTTCTGCAGTGCGCGGCAGAACCTTTCGTTAGATAAGAATACACGTCCTTCGAATAATTCGGAATTCACAAGCTTCCATTCCATACTTTTTATTCGCGACGATAATCGTAAATAATCGGTGAAGTGCATCATAAGGACGTCATCCCTGACAACTGCGTCCACACCCAATTCCTCTGCAACGGAGATAACGGAATTGGCGCCCTCTTCTCCGAGGAGCTTGTTCATGCGTACCGATTCCGCTAAAGCGTAACGCTTCGTAAGAAAACGGTCGTTAATGCACGATACGATGATCCTGGCGTACGGGTACGACATCACTTCCATCAAACGTTCGTATTCGGAACTCATCAGAGGAACGTACGCCACTTCCGAGTTCTTCATAGCTTCGAGGATGCGATCTAGTCCGCGTTTACGTGCGGCCTCATAGGAAGGCGAAGATATCAGAGACTCGATATCAGCGGAATGCGATTCCGCGAAAGTCGTCGATTCCTGAAGGAACGGATATCTCGCCGCACGCAGGGTGTCCATGGCATCTTTAACGGAACGCATTATAATAAATCAATCGAATGTCACGATATCCGCGAGACGTTCGGCGACCGAATCATCATCAACCGCCTTCATCAGATCGTCCCTGCATGTCAAGGGCCTCGCGACCATTATGTTCGCAGCTCTCTTCTTACCGATACCGGGAAGGGATGATATCGCGGACATGTTCGCCTTGTTTATCGGGAACGGATATTCCAACCCCGTTATCGATCTGAATCCGTGTTCTGTTATGAGAACATCGCAGAATCGATCCACGTTAGTTTTGTACGGTAGCCCGATGAGCAACGGGTACGTTCCGATCTGCCTGCCGAATGTTATCCCATTGTCAACGATCTCAAGATACACATTCTTCAGTATCGTACCGGCAGGCACGACCATTCTCAGCATAGGAGCGTCGATATTCTCGCGTATGTACTGCTTGTACTTCTTGAACTTATTATGATCCACTTTGGTATCGAATCTTCTTCGAACGGGAAGCACCTGACGGATGTTTATCCTTCTGACCATGAGGCCTTCGGCCAATACGCTTTCCAGGAAGGCGATGTTCTTGTTGTACGTATCCGCAGTTTCACCGTCCAATCCCGATATCAGGTTGATACCCGGCAACAGCTTCGGCATTCCGTTCTCGCCTCGTTGCGAACCAATGCGGTTTACAAGGCGTATCGCATCCATTACTTGTTCAGAGGAAGAATTCAGATTGTTCAGCTTCATGACGTTCGCATCCGCGCTCTCCATTCCCAGCGCCAATACATTACCGGGAGTGCAGCATTCCGTAAGTGTTCTCAGAATATCTGCGGATCCGTTCTCATATTCCGACATAACGGCCGCATTGGCGTTATCAACGTGCAGCACGTCGAATCTCATATCGCGGAGGGATGTGAACAACCTGGAAATAACATCTGGCTTTGGTTTAGGTATACCTAAATAATCTTCGGAACCATATGAAATGATACAGGTTTGGCCGCCTATGCGTATGTTCCTTACGCCCAACTCCTTTAATCTGGAAACTTCATTCAATATATCTTCCGGAGAACGCATCAAAGGTTCACCCTTCAGCGGTTCGATGCAGTATGAACACCCGCCGCTCATGAACCTGTGGCATCCCCGATACGTTTCGATCTCGGCGATAAGAGGCTGCGGGTGATCCTGATGTTCCGTAACGATATCGGCGCCCAAGATCATCCATCTGTTCCATTCGCTCAGCGTTCTGAGACGTTCATCGACCTCCTTCCCCGTAAGTCCGTCATATAGTGATGCGGCAAGATCCTTCTCGATCTTGAAATCGAACGCATCCGCAGCTTCAGAGGATGCGGAAGAACCCCCGATGAGCTTCCATCCGCTCAGTTTGTTCACGATACCCGATATCTCGTTCGCAGACATCGGCATCGAACGGAGATATCTTCCCGGGACGGTATTACCGGAAAGTACGACGCTGACATCAGCCTTCGGCAAGGTCTTCCCGCGCCTTATCTTATCTATGGTGATATAATCAACAAAGGCACCGGCGTCGATCGCGGCACCGGCTACCGCACGTACCATCGGCGAGATGTAAGGAGGAACGCCCAGCGCAGCGGGATCGTCAATGTACCCGTCAATAAGAAGAACTTTCACATCGCGCATACGGACCCTCCATCGTCACATGGGATTATTCTTTATCTCATAAAATATAGTCGCCAGATACCGTCTTTTCCGATAACTAAGTTTTTCACAGCAGGGCAACGGTTAAATATAAAAATAATTATCAGACATTTTAGCATTTCGAAGATAAACTACGAAATTCGTAAAATAGGAGGAGAAAATTATGACAAATGACAACCTTACGGTCGAAGAGCGTCTCGCAAAGGCGAAGCAGCCGGGAATAGACGCAATGATCCTGCACAAGTACTACGGCGGGAAGATAGAGGTAGTGCCGAAGGCGGCTGTACGCGACTTCAGCGACTTCGCCATTTGGTATTCACCGGGTGTCGCGGAACCGTGCAAAGCGATCCACAAGAACGTTGAGGATGCGTACGCACACACATGCAAGTGGAACATGGTCGCCGTCGTTTCCGACGGAACGCGTGTGCTAGGCATGGGTGACATAGGTCCGGAAGCGGCAATGCCGGTCATGGAAGGAAAAGCGATGCTGTTCAAGTATCTCGGAGGCGTGGACGCCGTTCCGGTATGTCTGGACACCAAGGACCCCGACAAGATAATCGAGACCGTGAAATTGATGTCGCCTTCATTCGGCGGTATCAACCTCGAAGACATCTCAATGCCAAAGTGTTTCGATATACTCGACACGTTGAGAAAAGAGTGCAAGATACCGGTATGGCACGACGATCAGCAGGGTACCGCTACCGTTGAGGTCGCCGGTGCGATAAACGCGCTGAAGATCGTGGGAAAGAAGATCAATGAAGCGCATCTGTGTCTCGTTGGCGCGGGAGCTGCGAACATAGCCATCGCAAGATTGCTTCTCGGAACAGGATTCAACCCGAAGAACCTGTGTATGGTCGATTCTAAGAGCATCCTTAACCTTGAAAGAGAGGAACTGCAGGGATCGTTCAAACAGAAATGGGAGATATGCCAGAAGACGGACGGCGCCGGAAAGAAGGGTGGATTGAAAGAGGCGATGGAAGGCGCGGATATCGTTATCGCGGCGTCGACACCCGGCCCGGGAACAATACCTCCGGAGTACGTCAGACTCATGGCGAAAGACCCCGTAGTGTTCGTCACCGCTAACCCGGTACCGGAGATGTGGCCGTGGGAAGCATACGAGAACGGCGCGAAGATCGTCGCAACGGGACGCTCGGACTTCCCGAACCAGGTGAACAACTCAATGGGATTCCCGGCGATATTCAGGGGTACGCTCGACGTGCGCGCAACCACGATAACGGACGAGATGTGCATCGCAGCCGCTAAAGAATTAGCGAAGTGCGCCGAAGAGAAGGGGATAAGCGAAGATTACATCATCCCGAAGATGAGCGAGTGGGAGGTCTTCCCGAGAGAAGCCGTTGCAGTTGCAATGAAAGCCCAGGAACAGGGAGTTGCTCGTCTGAAGCTCTCACGCGACGAGATATACCACCGCGCAGAGTTCATGATCAAGAGATCAAGGGAACTCACGGCGAAGATGATGAAGGACGGTTTCATCGCCGATCCCAAGCTCGCGTACAAATAAGCGCGTGCGAACAAACACTCAAGCCGCACCGGCCCCCCCGGTGCGGCACCTTTTATATCATTCCAACGCATCCGGAAAAACGGTGCCGCATTGTTATCAGTGACCTTGATGAGAAGAGGACCGGAGTCCGAGACTCAGAAGAGCGGCATAGGGAGATACGGCGACAAAGCGGAGCGCAGCATCCTCGCGCACGGCGCCGGATGCAGCAGCGTATATTTCATGTTCAGCAAAGGTCTCAGCTTCAGGGAGACGATCAGGAAAGGATTCATAGATCCGCTGATGCAGCTGATGAACAACAACAAAAGCGACATCTGTCATGCGACCGACGAACTCAGCGGCATATTCCTTCCGTTAGCGAGAGGGAAGAAGGTCGTCACTTTTCATCACGTCACAAGACACAACGAGGATATTTCAGGGCGTCCGGGCCACATGTTATGGAGGGCGGCCTCAAGGATCGCTCTCCGGTCAGCCGACGTAGTTCTGGCGGCATCTCCGCAAACACGCGATGAGATGGTCGAAAGATACAAGATGGATCCGAACAGCATCGAAGTGCTTACAGTGGAGATAGGGGAACAATTCAGGAACATGAACGCAGAGCGTTCGAAGACCGTACTATGTGTAAGTTCGCTCATAAAACGGAAGAATATGGCTGCGCTGATAAGATCGTTCAATACGCTGACAAAAATGCCGGGGATGTCCGATGCTGAACTGATAATATGCGGCAAAGGCTCGGAATACGATAACCTTGTTCAATTGACAAAAGAACTGGGTCTGGAAGGCAATACGGAGTTCGTCAGCGGGTTAAGCGATGACGAAATAGTCAGGTTGTATAATTCCGCTTCCGTTTCCGTACTGCCCACGAGCCACGAAGGCCTCGGTCTTACGATGATCGAAGCACAGAGGTGCCATACGCCCGTACTATACTTCAAGGATGCACAGATACCGGAAGAGGTCACAAGATATGCGGTACCGTGCGCCGGTGAGGATGATATGGCGGAGAAGATGTTCAAATGCCTTTCCGATGAAGGATACCGTGACGGCATAGCCGATGCGGCGTTCTCATATGCGAACGGATTCGGGAAAGATTTCGGGGACAAGTTGTTCGGAATATACGAAAAACTGGTGAGACGATAAGCCGTGCAAGAAAGATATTAATGTGGTTCAGGTGATTGTGTGACGATGAGTAGCGGTCAAGAAGGAGGGATCCGGGCGATGAGGGAGATATGCATGCCCGAGGAGAAGATGCGTACGGCACCTGTTGTCGAGCGTCTTTTCATTGAGATAGGATTCCTTTTCACGAGATTGTTCGTTAGGACCAAGATAACGCCCAATCAGATAACCTGGTTCTGGGGGATAGCGCTGATCTTGATACCGTTCTTGTTCCTTTTCAACGATCCGTGGCTTAACGTAGCGGCCGCGCTGGGATGGATAATATTCATCTCGATGGACAACACGGACGGGCAGGTCGCAAGATATAAGGAGATATACTCGAAGCGCGGGCAGTTCCTCGACCTGGTGATACATTGCATAACCTATCCGTTACTGTTCTTCTGCATGGGACTGGGACAATATCTTTCGGGCGGAGGGATGCTCGAGATCGCGTCAGCGCTCATAGCCGGAGGGTTCATGACGCTGACGGCCATGTTGCGGCCTCTTTACAACTCGGTCTCGGATGAGGCCGTGAATACGACCGGAGGACAGGAACTGGAAGGAAGGATGTTCGGCAGCGAACGGGCGTACAAAATGGTGCGGGACATCAATCCGCTGACGTTCGTGAACGTCTATGTGATACTGTTGGCCGTTACCGTATTGAACTTAGCGTTCGGCGACATGGTGTTAACGATAGGCCAATTCTCGCTGACCGGTCTTCTGCCTCTGTTCCTTCTGGGGTATGCGGCCGGTTTCCTGCTGGCATTCCTGATAAGGCTGAGCTTGTTTTACGTAAAGTTGAAGTGAATATGCACACCGTTGCTGAAGCGGCACCGTACGCGCCGCGAGAGATACTATTTATCGTTGAATCGTGATGGTCAGCAGACCGAACAACGGCAGGAGGGAGCGTATCATGGCATTCGTTGTTATATTCGCCGGAGGCACCGGGATAAGGATGAGCTCTTCCGATATACCGAAACAGTTCATGGAACTGGACAATAAGCCGATTATAATCAGGACGCTTGAGAACTTCTCCAAACATCCGAAGGTCGATCATATCGTGATCGCATGCATAGCCGGATGGGAGGACGAGCTGCGCCGGTCGATAAAGAAATTCAAAGTGAAGAAGGTCCTGGATATAGTGCCGGGAGGCGAGACCGGTCACCGGTCTATAAAGAACGGGCTGCTGCGTGTGAAACGCGTTGCATCCCCGTCGGATATCGTTCTGATATGCGACGGCGTCAGGCCGAACATATCACAAAGCCTGATAACAAAAGCCGTCACCTGTACCGAGAGATACGGGTCGGCGGTACCGGTACTGCAGAGCATAGATTCCGTTCTGATATCCGACGACGGAAAAACGTGCGGCCGGAACATGTCCAGAAGCTCTGTGTACATCACACAGGCGCCTCAGGGGTATACGATGGAACTGATCATGTGGGCGCACGACGAGGCTGAAGCGAGAGGGATCCCGGATGCGATATCGTCAGCGGATCTGCTCATAGGGTTGGGGAAGACCGTTCACCTGTTCAAAGGCGAGAGGGATAACATAAAGATCACAACGCAGGAGGATGTCCTGGCGTTGCGCGCAAACTACTATTACAGTCATTACAAGAAGTTCGCGGAGGAAGAGAAGCAGCATGGTGTCTGAACCATCGGTTCGTGATTCCGTTAACCAAGCGATATACCGCGACGTCGAGGAGATCGCGAATTTCGGTCTGTCATTGAATGTCCTCTCCGATGTTACGGTGATGATCACCGGAGCGAACGGATTCATCGGCCGTACGTTAACGTTGGCGTTATTGGCCATGAACGACATCGGAAGAACGAACATCAAGGTACTGGCAGCGGTACGAGATAAAAGCAAAGCATCAAAGGTGTTCGGGGACATCCTGAAGCGTGACGATATACGGATGGTGGAACAGGACGTCCGCGATCCGTTCGATCAGCCGTGTGCGGATCACGTGATACATGCGGCATCGCCGGCATCGGCCGCCGACTTTGAAAGGGATCCCGCAGGAACGATGGACACCAATCTGAAAGGTACGGATAACGTACTGCGGTACGCTTCGGAATGTAAACCAAGATCAGTTCTGTTCATCTCAAGTCTGAAGGTATACGGTTCCGTTCCTTACGGCGGCAACGGCAAATTGTCGGAGGGGTCGTACGGAACACTGGATCATGCGGATCCGAAGAATTGTTACGCGGTCGGAAAACGCGAGGCCGAAGCACTTTGCGTTCGTTATCACGAACAGTACGGAGTACCGGTGAAGATCGTACGGCCCGCTTACGTGTACGGCGCCGCTTCGTTATCCGACGATCGGGTGTGGGCGCAGTTCCTGGCGAACGCCGTCAGAAGAGAAGACATCCTGCTGAAGAGCAGCGGCAATGCGCTTCGCTCCTTCGTCTACGTGACCGATGCAGTATCCGCAATTCTGAAGGTGATGCAATGCGGTAAGGATGCGCAGCCGTACAACATATCATCGGAGGACTCCGACGTTACGATACGCGATTTCGCACAGAACGTCGTGGACGCGTTCCCGGAGCGGAAACTGAAGCTGGCGTTCCGGGATCCGAAGGATGAGGCGCATCAGGTTCTTCCTCCGAAATATATGCCGGAGGTCCTGGACAGCACGCTTCTTGAACAATTGGGATGGTCCGCTCACGTAACATTAAGCGAAGGGATCGAACGATCTGTCAGCATCCTGGAAGCCGCAGGTTCAAACTGATCTGCCGCGCAAGGATCATTTCTTCATCTCATCCTTTATGTCGCTGTATGCTGCGCGGATGTTTATCGCCTCGGATAAGAACTTTATATCCTTTCTGCCGAATTCCCGCGCCAGCACCAGGACAAGGAAATACACCGAGACTGTAAGTACAAGGATCAGCAATATGCTGATCAGACCGCTGACACCGACGTAGTTCTTCAGGATATATGCGGTCGTTATAGAGGCTGCCGATGCCATCAGATGAATGTATAACTTCGAGTACATCTTGATCTTGGTGGTCTTTACCACCATCGCTCCGACAAGTATCAAGCATACGGCGTTGCTTATCACAAAGGACAGAGCGGCACCGATCGGCCCCATACCGAGCGCTGTGAACCCGAATATCTCATCGGGTATGAAAAAGAACAGAGTGTATAGCGCGATCACCGCGTACACTATGGAGATCCTTCCGTAGATGCGCGTCTTACCGAACGTGTTCAGCATCTGGACCAGGACCCCGAGCATTATCAGTATGTACGCGCCGATCGCAAGAACGGAAAGTATATCGCCGGAAGACGAGAAACCGGCACCGAACAGGATCGTGGCAACTTCAGTACCGAATATGATGATGAACATGGTCGGCGGCAGTATGAGTATCGATACGTACTTCTGAACGCTCCAAAGCGTATTCCTCATATCGTCCGTCCTGGATCTGGAATTCAATCCCGAGAAGTGTGACAGCAAGATCCCGTTGATGACCGTGCCTATCATGACCATTGCGTACACCACTCCCATGGCCGCGGAGTAGAAACCGACGTCCGCGTCACCGCAGAATATACCGATCAGAACGCGGTCCAGATTACCCATGGCCGCGATCAGGACGGTCGCAAGCGCCAGCGGGGCGGTGAATCGGACGTATTCCCTGATCTTCAGGGGCGTTGCCGGCCGGTATCTCACATTCTTGAACATCATGAGACAGACGACAAGTGCGGAAATTCCGCCGATGATATAGCTGGTGGACAGCATGAAAGCGGATACGCCCATCAAAGCGAGGATTATGAGAAGAACGGAGCGTATCGTCGACTCGGTGATTATGACGATGGAATCCTTACCCGCCTCCATGCGCGCTATGTAGGTATGCGTTATGATGCTTGTGAAGTTGAATATCACGAAGTATACAAGGAACGACAGGAGAACGACGATCATCTCTTCGTTGTATCCCGATCCGATAACGCCCTGTATCGCGATCGTGGTTATAAGAGAGACGGCGAACACCACGGTAAGGATGATCTTGATGACGATGAACGTCGTTATGCATTTATTCTGGTCCTCTCCACTGGAGATGCTTCGTATATGTGCTGATGAAAACCCAAGATCGGCTATTGAGTTGAAGAGGGCAACGAACGCGTACCCCCACATCATGACACCGTATTCGGCACCGACGTACCGGGTCATGACCATTAACGACACGAACGCCAGGACGGACGACAGTATGCTGGCAAACAGCTTCACCATGTACTTCCGAGCGAACATATGCCGATCACACCCCCGCGATTCCGGTTCCTGCCGTATGCCCGCGCCGGCGGGACCGCCGGCGCACAGCCTTCAGGCATGTGGTACGATGATAGAATAAAAGTATAATACATCTGCTCAATGGCAGATGTTAATGTGTTCAGAGAAGTGCGGATGATGTGCACTCTACGTTCTCGACACCGGCGATAGAGCGAAGACCGTCCTCCAGCTGAGTGCCTATCGTCTCATCGGTATCGTCTATGATGAAACCTACGACCACTTTCTTAAGGCCGAACGCGACCGGTTCTATCTTAGTCTGGATTATCGACACGCCGTTCGGGATGATGCCGTCCAACGAGCCGACTATGGACTCCAAGGGAATATCCATGCTCTCGGGCATGAGATCGTATGTTGCAGCGATCTTTCCCATGGTCTCACGGTCCTTTGAATCCGCATTTCTCGCATTCGTATGATATGCCCTGGTCGCGGCATTGAGCGCATCTGCCTATCTCGTAGCCGCCGCATTCGGGGCACTTGAAGAATGTGTTGCCGTGACCGAGAAGCCTTATGCCGCATGATGAACAAATCTTATCGGTTGCCATGAGCAAACCGATTATCCTGCTTATATATAAACA
>Ga0123353_10016946_pt1 | contig 10677 bp, 2 predicted proteins | sample TergutLab28metaG_3_FD_92763 | JGI IMG/M metagenome (GOLD analysis project Ga0123353, IMG submission 92763) | Labiotermes labralis P3 segment gut microbial communities from Petit-Saut dam, French Guiana - Lab288 P3 | ecosystem: Host-associated > Arthropoda: Insects > Digestive system > Gut ... | reverse complement strand
CCAATCATTCTTATCCCACACTTGCCTTAGATATGAAGCTACAACGTGTTCCATTTGCTTGCAAACTACCGAGGTTAAACTAACCGGTCTATAATTCGTAACTAATGATCGATAACCCCCCTTGTCTTAATGCCAGCCAGAATACCCAATTTGAGGTGGTCAGACTGTCTACTTGAATAAGTTTTGGTCAGGAATGCTAGACGGACAGACTGTGAGCCACAGAGTAACTTGGTCTTCGACTTTAAGTTGTCCAAGCCTTAATGGTATCTACTGCAGCAATGAGTGGTCAGATGGCTGTTACTGGGCAGTCGGTTAGAAAAGCCGTATCATCTAAAACCCAGTAACTGCTGGAGCGCGCAAGTGAGACGTGATCCACTAGCAGTGTGGTCGCGTCCAAAACGACTCTCACGTTGCGCAAACTGCGCAAACAACTAGTTCAGCATTACTTTGACCTGTTCACGTACGAACCGTTCAGTTGTGATGTGATGCAACTGGGTGGGTAGGCGAGGCCGCCCGGTGTCACTGTGCACCAGTTGGCCCTCGGTGTCTTCACGGTCGCCAAATAGGCCACGGACACTTTGCGTACAACTGTGTTTTATGTCATCCCCACAGTTAAGATATATACTTTAATTCCCTGTTACATTAATCAACTTTTTTTTTTCGTAAGTACAAATCTTGTTCAGTGAGGATAACAGCCAAGTGACGTACAGCGACGTCCGAATGGCTACAGTATGTAAACAGTTCGCTGTAGGTTTATATAGGGACGCTGTCATTGTCTAGGCGAGGGGTACCCAAACTGCGTCCTGCGGCCACGCTTCTAAATAATATGCATATATATGTATATGTATGTATATACCATAAAATTACACAATAATTTAGGCGGTTGGATGTATCACCTGCTTTGACTTTTACACGCGCGGCCCGCGAACGAGCCCATAATAAAATTTGGAGTCCTTCGCCAAATAAAGAGAATTGTGATTTTCTGCGCTATTACGCAGCGAGTAGTGGTAATTCGTGACCCCTTGAAGATGGGACCGACAGGCTGTCCCAAAACGTCGGTAAGGAATTGCCACTACTGTCTTCGTAATAGCGCAGAATAGCGCTGTTCTCATCTACTTCGAGGCGGAAGTCTGAAATCACGCTTCTCCAAAGAAGTCTGGGCACCCGTGATCAAGAATACATGGCGTCGATGGCAGTCGAATGAACAGCATGGAGCACTAGTGGAATGGTGCAGACTGGAGAAAACCGACGTACTTGGAAGAAACCTGCCCCATTGCCACGTTGTCCGCTACAAAAGAGGTACAGACTGTTCTGCGATCGAACACAGGCCTCCGCAGTGAGAAGCTGATTTCAGCACTGGTGCTTACGACTTATAAATTACAAACTGCGAAACCAAGTAAGGTACTACTGCGGATTTCCGAACGCTGAAATGATGACACTCCTGTCTTTTTGGGATTCAACACCGGTACGACTGTCCATCTGTTCCTGCAGAAATATGATGCTGTAATGCTTCACTACAGATCAGGGTGGTCCAGCATCTTCAACATCGAGTTTTACTAGTTGAATAAAGAGAGACCAACTTGATGTCACTTGCTTTATTATTTCATTATTTATTGCTCAACATGTTTCAGATGTTAATACATCCATTCTCAGGAGCTTGCGACTTATTTGATGAGTTATTTCATGGGTTGTATTGTTCTGGTTCGATGTGTGTTGGTGTTACGTTGTAGTTTAGCTGGGGTGGCGTGGTATCCGGATGCAGGCTTCACTCTCCTGAGGATGGATGTATTAACATCCGAAACATGTTGAGCAGTAAATAATGAACTAATAAAGCAAGTGACATCAAGTTGGTCTCTCTTTATTCAACTATCAAGATGATGCACAGTCCAATAAACATAAGATCGAGTTTTACGTTATCTTGTAAGACAACGTAACGCTTTTTGAGGATGTTAGTATGGTTTTGCAGTAACGCCGTTTATGGATATTTTCCTGCAGTACCGATCTTGCGTACATTGTTATAATTTTAAGTCTACTTGATTGCGTGATTCAAATGATTTATACTATTTACAATACGTGTTACATTATTTATTGCAGCTTGTGTTGTAAAGATATCCTTACTTGTTATCACTTTGCTTGTGGACTGCATTATCCTTGTGCAAGGGTCGAAGAATGCTGTCGATTGGTAGCCACTGATAGTTCAAGAATTTCTGCTGTACAATAATAACAGGATCGGCGATCGGCTTTGTGGTTTTAAATAGGGATCCACAAATTTTCCAAAAAAACATCTGGGAGCCACCTCAAAATCCGGGAGCAAGAAGGATGAAGTGAAGCAAGTTCCGTACTGAGGATCAACAAACTTTACGCGACACCGTATAAAATTTCGTCCCCCGGCTTTTGTGCAGCCCTGGTTTTAGAATTCTGGAAATCTCACTGGGTTATTTATGGTATACAGAAAATGGCGCACCAGGTGTAAAAGTAAGTGGAAAATGACACCAATTTTTCTTGAGGCTTTCGGTTTTCAGTACAAACAGGACATCAAGGATTTTGCGCAACGAACGGAGGTGAGGGTCACATCAACGTGCTTGAAAACGGTAATCCAGGTTTTTATGACGATTAAAATATTTGCTAACCACCACACTTAAACAAAAGATGTCTACTCCTGATCTTGTGGCTACTGACGTTAATTTACATCCGACGTGTAACATATCCTACATTCAGACTTACTCTTCTCGCCAAGGACAACACAGCAACAGTGTGCATAGGCTCTTACGCATAATATGACAAAATTTCGTTTCCACCTTATGCCACGGTTTTACGATGGCACCAAAAGTGTACCCAACTCGTAACCAGTTATGCGAAATAAAACAGTTGTTAACAGACACATGAAGCGTATTGATACAGCGATCAGTTCATAACGGCATGCTACAATTACAGTTATTTTCAGATATATCTTCATATGTATTAACGATTAATTTACTTTTGGGGGCCGTGCCACGGTTCTGGTGGTTAGTCGCCGGCCTCTCACCGCGGAGGCTCGGGTTCTATCTCAGGCCAGTCCATGTGGGATCTGCGGTATATGCAGTGGCACTCAGACATGTTTTCTCTCCGAGCACTTCCGCTTTTCCCTGTCAGTAGCGTTTCATTTGTGTTTGATACTCATTAATATACCACCGACGACAAAAAATCTTAGCAGTTAGCAGCGTCACTAAACGAAGCTCTCAGAAAATCAAATTCGTCTTCGTTAGGCTCTGTTTCCAGGTTCTTCTTCCGAATTAATGCCTGCAATTACACGGCGACCTGAAAATAATGTTAATGCTATCCACATTTTTAACTTTAAACGTGTGAATGAAATGGTGGATTACAGTTACGTCATTGTTGAAGTAACAAAATAGTGGTAGGCCTATGTTCATTGATACTTCGTGACCGCCCTTGTTTTGTCTGCAGAGTTAAGTAGGACATGTTCGTCAATGCCAAGTATGGCAGACAAATGCTTTACATTCTGGAAAGAGAAGGAACAGAAATGTCCAGTTAATCGGCTGAAACGTGTGTGAATGTGATGGCCGAGTGATGTAACTTCCGCTGTGTGTACGTGGAGCTCACTCACCTCTGTCCCATGGCCTAGCGGATTAATACTTCACTTGTGGTTACGGTATCCGTGTTCCGCCTGACCTATGACTTGTACAAGTATGACTTATGGTTATGCTCTAACTGTTTGTTCCTACAAAATTTTAAAGGCACTTTGTTGCTTGATCACACAACCGAGGACATTAGTTCTGATACGAGGACATTTGTACATTTCTGTATGTCTTCTCCAGTTTACAACAATTCTGTTTTCCTGTGTTTTCTCTATCTTCACGAGACACTGAAGTTTATCGCTGTAACTAACTACAAAATTTCGCCGGTGGTGGGGGAGGGGGTTCATCAGCCACAAGTTGCATCCCGTATTGCCCGTTTGATCTATTTCATCATGATCTGTTTCAGTACTGCAGTTTCATCTACCGTGTGTTTATATTCCGCTTCTTCCAAATACATTTTCGTTTCGCGCATGCGTGCTAGGCTCACCTCAACAAATTCGTCTGTCTTACATCCAAATACAGCAGATTCTCTCTTATCCACCTTCAACGGAGCCGAGTAGCAGAGCGAAAAATTGAACAGCTGCTTGATGTAGAGGATCAATACAAAATGAAATCAATAAAAACTTAGTACAGAGACCAATGAATTGTGTATACATATCACACTATTAACAACTTTGAAATATCGGTAACAGTAACGTAACTTTGTTGAATAAATAATATATTATATGAATTTTCCTTTTTTTTTTTTACTTAGAACAAAGGTAATTAAACCTGAGAGCTGGTTAAAGGACAGGCTACTGTATTGAATCTAGCAGTATCTAAGTGCTGTAATAACAGCGCTGTCACAACTCAGGGTCGGATTGTAAAAACAAGTACGTATGTAGTCTACCTCAATAAATATACAAAATACGGGTATATTTAATATTTTAGTAGATTACACAACATACAGTTATCCTCACGGCACCGTAGTTCCATGGATAATGTTGCTGGTGGACAACATAATGTAATATGTAGGCCCATGTGGTACAGTAAGTTTTTCTGTGCAACCAAGTAACAGTTCATGAAGTAGGGTAGTAGAATAGAGCTCAAATTCTACGCATTGTTAACCTAGGGAATACCCGAAGGTCGGTTTATTCCCGCCTGGTGTTTAGTATGCAATTTTCATCGCCATTCAGTACAACAACACAAGAATGCAGTATTTGACTTTATTGCACTTATACACCACTTTATATTAGAGGAAAACACTTTACGAATGCAGAAAGGAATCTCGTAGGCAGTTTTGCATTCACGGTTTGGTATGATTATATAAACTGCACGTTTTCACATCCGATTACACAGTCGTGTTTACTCTCCCACCCTTCTTCCTCCACTAAAGCGATAGTGTGGAAACAAAATGTCATGGTAACGGCCTTCACTGCCCCGTGACTTACAGTTACTGACCGGAGGAAGTGCACTCTTTATAAAATTGTCTAACTACCATGATGGCAATGACCATGGTAACATCGCCTGTCTTCAGATAAAATCGATAGGCCTAATGATGTAACCGTGGCTGGGTACACCTCCCGGCTCACATGTTGGTATTAACAAGACTCATTAATACACACTGGTGGCAATTCGCCTGTACAAAACACAAGAATTAGCCCAAACCACAGTGTAATTCCAGGCAGAATACCATTTTCTCTCTTTCAGGTTCCATTGTAAAACAACACTGCAGGAATGATATTCAGTGACCTTAATCACGGGTTCGCATCAGTTTAAGTCCTCATTTCAAGCCAAATTCTGCACATTTTTATAGTTTTGACACTATAAAATGTAAAGTTGAAAAGCGACTTACTTAAACCTAGGAATGGTCAAACTAGCCATGTTTAAGAGGCCCAAAATGAAAACTTACACAGAAATAAATAACGAGAAAAACACTCGTATAGAATTTATGAACATTATAGCATGGAGTTCGTACTAACTGAAGAAAGTTGTGTTGGGCATGCGATGTAAATTTTACAGCTGTTGTATTAAAATCAAGTTCGGCTTTACGACGATTTTCCAAGTAAAACATTTTATTTATTCAAATCATCATTCTGAACTTTATAACTTCACAGTTCGTTACTAGAAAAGAATTAAGCTCAGAATGATAACTTTTAAGCCCAGTGATACGTTCACCAATCATCCGCTGCAACATTAACACAAGGCACTTTGCCAAGTTGTGTGTTTATGTGTCTCGCATGATTCTTGTAAAAAAAACACCTACTCTATCCCTTAAGATATTTAGCGGCTGTTCTTTCTATTGGTCGCGAACTGTGCTCCATACGGGTTAGGAACTAGAGTTTGTGTAATTTTCTTGAATGTGAGTCTTCAAAGAGTTAAATGGCAGTAACAGCAACATATGTCGACAAGATCTGAAAGTACAACCTCTGGCATGGTTATACATCTGGACAGCAGCCAATTAAATGTGTCACAAATCTGTATATGGACATACGTATTTTCAGGAAAGTCCAAACTTGCAGTCTTATTTTAAGTAGTCAGGAATGTACAGTGAAGGTCATCTTCGATTTTCTTCAATATCAGTTTAATGGCAAGTATTTAGATGGAGAGGCGTTGCTGAGCATATGCTACAACTGAACAGACACGACAAAAGTACATTGTCCGAAGACCCATTTAACACAAAGGCGATCAACTGGTTGAAGTATATAAATGGGGAAACACAACATGCCACACACGCTCAAATACACACACACACACACACACACACAAACATGTACACAAAACAAAAAACACCAACAACAATAGCATTACGTAATTATACTACATAAGTACGTATAAATCATGCAACAGAAAAACAGGCTTTTGTTCTGCTTGGAACTGCTTGTGTTCGAAGATGTACACAGACGAAGTCTTGACTAGCTGAGCAGCTATCAGTTTCCCACGAAGCTAATCATAAATACACACATACATACGAATGAGGACTTTGTCCTATGCTGGGCTTTAGTACTCGCGGTTTTAAAATTGTTCAGCCACCTAGATAATTAGTTAACGAACTTATATTTCTTTCTGTCAAAGAAAAACTCAAATATCTGAAAGTACAAACGAATAAAAAAAGATATTCAACTCCATATCTTCAACAGATTTTCAATTGCAGAGAAGCATCCGCATCTGTACAGGAATTATCATGTTATACCTGACAAAGAGTAAGTATTAACCGAGTGACAGAATTTAAGGCCGTGTGAAGAATGGAAAATTAATTTGCATGATACTTACAACACAATTAGGCCGCGAACTCAAAAGCTGCTGAAACATTAATGAGACTTTGAACTTCGAAAGGTGAGCTGTGTGAGAACATTCATTCACACACACAGCTTCTGCTTCCTGTACCTAAAATCAATCGAACATGTTCAGGAGCCGACAATCATGTTGTTTGCATACACTGCCACACCCTGCGCATGCCAAGCCAAACGATGGCACATTTAGATCAAATTTAAGTATGTCGAAAACATCAGCCGTGGCCTTCATATTACCTTGTCTTGTTTTGTCTAGAGGCCAGAGGAAATCCTCGGACAGTAGAATTTCATCTTCAGACTTCTCACGTCTTATATCGAATTTCAAAAGACACTTCAAAATTTTAGCTAACAAAGGATGGCTCACTGTATGAATATCTTTCGTGAGACTTGTTACACGACGAGCAGTGTTATTAAAGAACAGCTAACAGTCGCTCAGCCAATCAAAATATTCCTCACCTTTGTACGGATCCGAAAGGTTCATTAGGATGTTCACAAGAGCGCACCACCAGATCCTGCACAGCACTTCCTCCACTTCTCAGTGTCATCCTCCCATCTGCGCCAAGGCACTCCAACTAGTCTCTTCCTTCAGGTTTTTCAACTAAAAAAAAAAATGTATTTCGTGCTATACGATCCGCCCATCTAAGCTTTTTGATTCTATAACCATAGTGAAACTCATCGAAGTTAAAAAATTATGCATTCCCTCAGTACTCTACTTTCTTCATTCCACTGTTACTTTTTCTTCCTTACGTTAAAGTCCTTTTGCTCTCAGACACTCTCTATAGGTTTATATGTTCTTCCTAACAGACGACAGAAGGAAATCAATTGATGTTATCCAGATTAACGCCTGTCGGACTTATGAAGCTCTAAATACGTCAGTTGCGTATAGATGCGTGACACTAAAATGACCACATGTTGAATACTACTTATTGTCTGAGGCGTATCTGATAAACGCCCTAATGTTTTAGAAAAGTTAAAATGATACTGAGTGTCCTAAAAACTTCTTTCCGTTATCAATTGGTGAGCAGTACGTCAGTGAATGAACGGCAACCAGTGGAGTAAGTAGGTCCGTTCTACAGTTCATACACCGCGCAGCCAAACCGCAGATTTCGCGGCTTGCAGTCTTTCTCGGGCAGTTTTCAGGTGCGTTCACAAAACTGCGAAAACCGATTATTAGGCTTGTCATGCCTGTCCGTCCGCATGGAGTAACTCGGCTCCCACTGGGCGGATTTTCATAAAATTCGGTATTTGAGAATTTTTCGAAAATCTGTTGAGAAAAAATCAATTTTCATTATAATCTGACAAGCATAGCGGGTATTTTACACGAAGACCATTATACACTTTTGAACATATCTCGCTCAGTTTCTCTGAGAATGAGAAATGTTTCAGAAAAAACCTGCAGAGAAAATCAGAACATACGTTTTATGTTCAATAACTTTTTCGAAAACCGTGCCGTTTATGAGATAATATGGAAAAATATTGTACAACCAGACAGGCTACAGATGACAATATGGCGCATGTGCATTGCATGCTGGGTAACTAAGGCTACAAACAAATTCAGTATACGTAATACTTACTGCTTTTCCACGCCAACGCCCCATATTGCTATATTATAGTTACAGTGCTGTCTTGTCAGTACCCAGTAAAGACAAACGATTAAATGACGTAAGTTTTAGGTTGAGACTTTCGATGTCATAGACTACAGATAGTTCCGGTAATCCTAGAGGAAAGAAAAGCAACGAGAAAACTGTGCTTTTTATTCCACGGCAGGGCGATTGTGATCATCCTAAAGAACATAAATCACTGTCTATTGCATAAAAATGACCAAAGATTACATAAATTTAAATTTTTAGGTGGAAACACTGCAACTTGTGTTTTGCATTTACCCAGCCTGTTTTCGCACTGCACAAATTCAGCTAAACTATGGTACAGCTTATGTCATGGTTAAACGTTTTGATAATATAATACTGCGGAACAGAAACGAAGTTATATCATCATTAACAAAAATAACAAAAATTTATCCGAAAGTGTAGCCTGTCAATTACATGGCCTATATTAACAGCATAACTTAAGAAGTTCCTCGCAAGCAGCGAGTCCTTGATAAACCGTCTGTACGTTTTGAATGAGTAGAGAACATTTGAATAAAGTTTGACCAACTAGATGAATAAAGCTAGTGTCATCTATTTGGTCAGCCTTTATTCAAATATCAAGATGATGCACGGTCCAATACGCATAAGAGTAGAGAACACTCTAACTGTACATTAAATTGCATCAGTAAATACACAATATACTTCTTTCATTTATACTTTACTCAAAGTAATGTAAATGCAGCCGAGCAACCGTTGCAAACCGGATTCATGTGTATATGGCATTCCTGACTTAGAATTACCTCTAGAATTAGACCCTGCAATACTGACCTAACGGCCTGGGGCATTCTATATATCGTTATGATCAGGAGGTGCGTTCCCTGGCAAACATAAAATTGATCACATGTAGTAAAACGTATTACCAAAAAATATTCATGTGCTAATTGAAAGTCACAAATACATGACTTACAGAATTCAAATTGGACATCGAGGAAAACTGCGGCAATTACTCTGTGGTTCCGTTCAATGAAACCATTTAGATTTTAAGCAACTTGACAGAGCTGGGCAATACCTTTTCCCTTGTAGGTCTCGGTTCTCAGAAACGCAGCAACTGTAAGCACACTAACCGGTTATCGCTGCTACCTGCCCTCGAACCCAAGACCGCGTCTCAGCATGACCCAGTTCTCCTCTAGACAGTGGAAACTGCTGATACTTTGTCTGCGTTTGTATTTGTCGTACGTGCAGTCAAAGACAAGCAGTGGACGTGCTTAGGACAGGCATAAGCTTGTATGTAGGTTTTGGTTTCCAAAACAGAAATAGACGAACAGAAAAGAACTAACAGCTTGTGCTGTGCTGAATCTGAGACGTTCCACAATCTAAAAAGGAATGCCAATATTAACTAATGTCTACTAAGGATTAATTTTGTAGCAGAGTAATTCTTGGCCTAATAAATAACTTCATGTTGCAATGTCTTTCTTCAGAAATTGATAATCACATTTCTAGTCAAAGATATTCTTCGCCTTTGACGTAACCCGAAGGCTCAATACGGCGCTCAAAACAGTGCACTAGTGCACCGTAAACTGAGCCACATAAATCCAATTCACATCCATAAACAACGCATTCTTAAAATCCGTCTTAATATGTGCTTTTATCCGTGGTTTTACATTTGAATCCCGGCCTCGGTGTACTGTACGGATCTTTAATTTTCAAGTGCTGGTGGGATCGGTGCACTATACCACCGTGAATCCATTTAAGGGTACTATAAAATCAAAACTGTTCCGTACCGAGCAGCAGACACCCTCCGGCTTAACGCTGCGGTTACGTGCCGGAAGGTTCAGCGCCAGTCGAATATTGCGCAAGCCGGAATTACGTGTAAATATGGTACACTATATAAATAGGCCTACATATAGATAAGGGAATCCAGTTTAAATCCAAACTCCGACAAACTGTAACCTGATCTGCCGCAGCACGACCCCCCTCCCCCCCCCTGTTGTCGCGCAGCAATATTCCACCGCCACCTACGTCTCACTGCACTTTCATTCCCACCAGGAAAAATTTGTCGCGCGTTGAAAAATGTTATTGCTTCAGTTGTTTATTTTTTAATTTGCGTCAGTCTAAAATTGCGTAACTTGAAACTACGTATTTTGGGGAGTGCCTCTAGTTGGAATATACCCCCCCCCCCCCTCTGTCATTCATAGTGTTTAACCCGGCTCCGGAGGCCGTCGTGACATTGCCTGTATAACGGTG
>Ga0123353_10016945_pt1 | contig 10678 bp, 7 predicted proteins | sample TergutLab28metaG_3_FD_92763 | JGI IMG/M metagenome (GOLD analysis project Ga0123353, IMG submission 92763) | Labiotermes labralis P3 segment gut microbial communities from Petit-Saut dam, French Guiana - Lab288 P3 | ecosystem: Host-associated > Arthropoda: Insects > Digestive system > Gut ... | reverse complement strand
TAGACCATAAATAAAATAAATACAATAAAATATAATTCTTGATCAATAGCCAGCAGAATTCAATCAACACCCACGCACCCTCTTTCTCAAAGATAATTTCAAACGTTACCTTTATACGTGTATTGCAGTGTAATAAGTAATATATTCCATTCCTTTTTCTGACAAATTTTGTATACATTTCCCATTTCTGCATACATATTACATGTTCTACACAACACATTGCCCCCCATTAGAACCTTCACGAAAATGTGGTATAAAACTCTTCATTATGTGTATTTTCAGCATTCTGTTATTAATTACTGTGCTTTCGGCATTCCACTTTCTACCTTGCGAGCATAATGGTCCAACATTTTCTCTACAGGAAGAGGCAACCCCACCAAAAACAATTAGGCATCTTAATTCAGATTGGTTTGATTAATTACACGCTACTTCTACTCGAGTTTACTTTAGCCAGTTCCTATCTGGTCCAGTGTACTCCGGTATAATTGAGTTTTGTCGACTGCTCCGGTTTATTCAGACTTGTACAGTCAGGTGCAGTATTGCATACTATAAACACAGCATTGATTTTACTTTTACAATATACAGGGTGTTTCAGGAGGAATAGTAAATATTTTAGGGGATGGTAGTATGGACTATTCCGAGTAAATAAGTTCATATAAACATTTGTCCAATTTTCAGTGGGTGTGGAGATACAGCTGTTTGAATATTACGCATAAAAAGCTTTACAAAAGATATGAAGGAAAGACAAATGACGTATTGATTGCATTTCTTGGTTATGTAAATGATCTCAATAAATTGCAACAGTTCAAAATAGGTTTTCAAAAATCCCACCATCGACTTTAACCATTTAAACGCCGAGTTAAATCCCATCTGCCCTTTGCTAGCATTATTCGGAGCTCGCCATTTTCTCCACTTTAGCAGGTAAAGGGTTAATGCACTTTTCAACCCCCTTGGCAATAGTACGTGTAGCTCTCCTGAGGTTGACTTGGCGTTCTTGCTTTTTGAGGGCAGCACTATTCGAAATGCGAGCGACCAATTCGTCTCTTGTGTTTACTTTTTCTTTGTAGACTTCGCTTTTCATCCATCCCCACAGACAAAAGTCTGATCTGTACGCTCCAGCTTCAAGCAGCTCTATATTCACGCCCATTGAAAATTGGACACATGTTTATATGAACTTATTTACTCGGGATAGTCCATAATACCACCTCCTAAAATATTTACTATTCCTCCTGAAACACCCTGTAGAGCCAAGTATATAATTTCGGATGAATACAAGGAATTTAAGTCTATTACACACCGTAACATTCCACATAACAATAATTTGTTTCCTCTAAACTGCTTGACATTTGAAGCGGAAGGCCCTTATTCCTTAGAAATTTCAGGACGTTTGGATACAATGTGGGGAAGCGGTGGCGCAGTTGGTTGAGGCACTGCGCTACAAGCCGGAAGGTCGCGGGTTCGATTCCTGATTTTGTCATTGGAATTTTTCATTGATATAATCTTTCCGGCCGCACTATGTTCCTGGGGTTGACTCAGCCTCTAACAGATATGAATACCAGGAATATTCACTGGGTATGTAAAAGCAGCCGGTGCGTAGCGTCGACAAACTTACAACCATCAAGTGCCAATTTTCTTGAAATCTGAGAACCTCAACCTCTTGGAAACCTCAGGGCCCATCCAGGCCTGTAATGGGACTGCTTTACCTTTAGATCCAATGACACAAAAAAGTCGCTTCCCAAAACTCCCAATTTGTTTGTTGTTGAGGTTGTCAAAATAACGAAAGGTCTCATGCAGATTTCTAAATGACAAGTATTGTGGACTTGTTGACTAGATAATAATAAACATTTTCCAAGAAATATTACATTCGTGCATGTCACGGAGCTCGTTCTTGGCGTGAAACTGGATACGCATCTTCTACCAGCCAGCCAGCCTGTACTAAATATCCTGCAGAAGATACCGTCTGTATATGTTACGTCTATGGCAGAGCCTTACTGAAGATTTACTGCGCATTGCCTTCATAATCCACCTAAATGTGAATTTCAAGAGTCGTCTTATACCATTTCTTACAGTCTTTTCCTTCAACTCAAGTCCACGAATTTCCTCTGCTGTTCTTACCCATGTCTACCTTCCTGAAACCTTCCTCCAACCCTCGTGTATGTCAATTGATATGCACCCCCCCCCCAAAAGGGTTCATGTCTGGCCCTCAGAACCAGTACCTGATTTGATCTGGAACCTATTTTTACCCATTAGAATACCTCTCCCTTTCTTTCCTATCAATCTTCACTCCCCCTAAAACCCCCCTGCTTCAACATCTCCGCAGTAGAATCGTGTATATGGTGCTGACTCCATTTCTTTCCTCCTGCTTCTTCCAATTTATGATCCCTCGCTTTCCAGTTTTATGTAACGTGAATCCAATTATGATAAAGAGGTGGTGGTAAGTGCGATTTCGAAATCCGAGTTATTTGTCTTGTGTGTATGAGTATATATGGTCATAGACAAGCACTTAACTGAGCTGAACTCTATTTGAAAACACACAGAATGTATTTTTACACGCATTTCACTGAATTTTGTATCATGAGGAATGGCACGTGACTAAGAACGACGAAGCACATTAAAGCATCAAATCCATATCAGTAACCAAGATATAAAATTTTAGTTCCAACAATGTGTGTCTGTTTTACGAAGGTAATGTTACCGGGATGCAGAGTATTCGTAGTGATTAGGCTATGAGCTGGATGACCCGAGGTTCGAATTCCGGCACAGCAATAGATTTGTCTCTCCTCCAAAACATCCAGACCGGCTCTGGAGACCATCCAACCTCCTACACTGTGGGTACCGGGAACTATGATTGAGTACATCTACTCTTATATTTCCCCTGTTTGCTTTCCTGACGAGGACAGTGAAAATTATATCTTTCTTTTTTGTAATCTTTGCATTACAAACTTCAAAGGCTTGAAGCTATTTAGGGATATAATCGCTGTTCGCTCTGAGAACCACGCAAAACAAGTACGTACAAAGTAGTCAAACTGCAGGGATATTAATGTGAAAACTTCTATATAAAAGAGTCAAACATGATCATTAAAGGATTACATATAGAATGAAATACAAGCCCATTTGTTCTGTTTCTAATTCTTTATGCTTCATGAAACGAAACTGCGAGTATTTCAGAATATATAACATAAAATGTGAAATATGCCTAGTTAGGAATACGTGTAATGCAAACATAAATATTAAGCGCGTTTGAGAATGGAAACATAAAGGCAGCTAATAAATCCTTCGAAAATGTGACAAAATTTAAATATTGGGGAAGACAAAAAGAAATAAAAATTGCTTGCATGCAGAAATTGAAGGCAGATTAAATCCGCAGAATTCTCGTTAATACTTTCTTCTAATTAGCCGTAAAGTTCATAAAGATTAAAGCAGAGGAATAGAATCTTGCTTGTTACTTGACATGCAAGTGGAATTGAAAGGTATCTGTTTAAGAGTATAAGAGCACAGGATGCTGTAGATGATTTAGACCTAATAGGAAGGAAGTAATAGAAAGCATAAGAAAACTGCATAACTATGATATTCCTAATTTGTACCCCTCGCTAAGTTCATTCATTTGATCGGTTCAATGACAATGAGATGGACAGGTCATGTGGCTTTTCTTGCAGATGGAAGATTTTCGTACAAGGTTTTTGTTCCTAGATCCGTATGAAAGAAACCGCTTGCAAGACTTGGGCCTGAATGTGAGGATAATATTAAAGTTGGTCGTAGAGAATTATTGTCGAAGGCCGTGGCCTGGATTCGTCTTGCTCAGGATGGGTGGATGTGGTGCACTCAGATGAACATCTTTCCGAAAGCTTGGTTTTAAAAATCTGGTGAATTTCTTGACTAGATGAGATATGTTTGCACCTCAACAAGGACTCTGCTCGATGGAATTGGTTACTTTAGAAAAATTTACTAAGAATTCCAAGAGAAGAGAAGTATCAGGATAGTGAAGAAAAATATTAAGTAAGAAAAAAAGGCACAGATTTGACACTTCGCCTTATATAGCTAAGGTGCGAGGTCAGGCTCCCTTCGCGGTGTAAACCTATGTTTCCCTGGGATTTTACACAGCGTAGATTGGTAGTTACTTGCCGACTTTTCGAGACAACCTACCGGGTCCCATCTTCAAGGGTCAAGTCTGATTGACCTTTGAAATTGGGACCGATAGATTGTCCCGAAACGTCGCTAACTATCAATCTACGCTGCGTAAAATACTAGAAGGTCGACGATCTCTATTACTAAGTTGGTAAAATGAAGGATGGCAATTTAGAAAGACATAAAATATTACCTGTCATAATTAAACATATATGCTACTGCTAGTCGGAAAATATCTTGAGAAGGGGCAACCTGAAAGATTAAACCTTTATAATTTGGTATTATGAAAATTGAACTTGGAGTGTTCGGGTGTACATATACTGACTGAATTGTATTAGTGTGGAGCTGAATGCTGCTGTTAAGAGATTACTGTAATGACATTTCCATTCCAATAAAGATGAAAATTCCTTTGTCAGCTCAAGAGGCAGTGTGGTTGAAAAGACTTGATAGGAGAACCATTTGAAGCATTTCTTATTATATATTGTCAAGTTTTACTTACGTGTTTTATGTACGTAGCACCGCGTCACAAGACGGGAGGTTCCGGGTTCGATTTCTGTTAAGGTCCTAGGAAATTGTCGTGTGACCTCTTCTTTCTGTCCGCATTGATTAGCTCAGGAGAACACTCAGCCTGTAGCAGAAATGAATACCAAGCTATATCCTTTGGGGGTAAAGTGCGGCAAACGAGTAGAGCTGAAAACTCTGCAGTCAAAGTAAAGACGGTAACCCAAAATTTCTTCCCTCCTCTGAGTCTTCACGACTTGTTAGGGAAAGCTTTACATTTATTTTACAGAGCTGATTAACGGTTTCGATATAACAATTAAATTTTTAATGGGAACTTCTTTTCTTTGCCTCTTGTCATTCTCCCCAGAACTGTCCAATGTACAGTGGTTTTCCTTCGCCAAAGCTAAGTTCTGCTTCATGTCCTTCTCTCTAGTATTCTCTTCTTTCGGCCTGCGTTTATTCATACACCATTTTAGTCCTATCCACCTGCTTTCGATCTTTCCTTCCTTCATGTTCCCTTTACGTGTCCAAATAATCGCAACCCTCGTCTTAAATTGTTTTCAATCTCCTTTTCAATTCCGGGTATTTGAAATAAAATAATTTTAAAGCAGAATTTTGAAACTTCTTAAATAAAGTTTAGTTTATGTTATATCTGTAATTTGGCAACATGTTTCGGCTTCAAAGTGTCATTTTCAGGTCATTTGTACAAAACACGTCAAAAAATTACGCAATTTTAATTACATTTAGACTTTAGATCCAATTGTACAATTTTATTAAAATACACATTGCCACATTGAAGATTATATCATCTATTAGTTGAGTTGACATATTTATTCCTATTATTATAATAAAACAGGACGACAAACGCAAAAAATGTTTTAGCTTTCAAATACACGAGGGTATGAAGAAAACGATGCACGTTACAGTGGATTATAAACATTTTTAGTTGTGGGTGACACTTTTTCAATTTGCCTGAAACGGACGCAGAATCTGTAACTCGTAGAGTAATTCAGATGTACACGAAAATTTTCAGAGGATATTTTGAAGCGAAAGTCTTGAGTCCTTTTGTCTTTATGTGCCCAGTAATAATTAAATGTTAGTGTAGGCAGTACAAGAACCTGAGCTCAGTGTACAAAACCGGAAATGTTAAACAGCACTGCATCTAATAACACTAACAGTCAACGTGGTCATAAATATCGCAGGCGAATATTTTGATTATTCCTTCCTTACGGAACAAATAATATTGAGGGAGAATATATTGGTATTACAGTCACACTTCATAAAGTATTGAGTTAAACAGAGATTTTATTGTTATTCTTCTGTTGGCTACTATGCATTCCTTGTGTTTTCTCTTTTTTAGAATTCGCTCTAGATTCTGTATGCAATCCATATTTCCCCAGTGCATGCACTTTATCCCATTTTACGTTGTAATCATTATTCTAAATTTATATTTCTTCAACTCTAGCTAGGTTGCTAACTAGCTAACCAACTAATTAATTAACTAACTAACTAACTTTAACTAACTCCATGGAGCAGAGTCCTTTCTGAGAAGCTAACACGTTCTCAGCTAGTAAAGAAATTCCCCCCATTTTATGGAACCCGAATGTTCATTACCGCATTCACAAGCGCCCGCCAACGGTCCCTATCCTGAGTCAGAGCAATCCAGTCAATGTCTCCGTATCCCGCTTCTTGAAGATCTATTGTAACATTATCCTCCCATCAACGCCGAGGTCATCCAAGTGGGCTCTTTGTCTTTCATTCAGGTCTCCCCAGTACAATCTTATACGCAACAGTACCGCCCTCAATACGTGCCCCATGTCCCATCAATATCGTTGTTTTTGATTTGATCACCTGAATAATATTTGGTGAGGAGTGCAGATCATGAACATCCACCACCATTCAGCTCTTATTTCCTTCATCGGGCATAGGCTCGAGGTGTAATATTTTCAATGCTGTCTTTCAGGCACTATTTGCGAAATGCTGAAGTAAACATCCTCCGTTAATCGGAAATATTTAGGATATTATGTCCACTTATAATAATCAAGTATAATAAGAACTTTACTCTACTGTTTACATAATATCAGTCTGGAATATGACAGCAATACAAACACGTAACTACAATAACATCACATATTCTCAATAATTTAAAGCTCTCGTGTAACATCAATTTCCTATGGATCTGTAACGGTGTTGCTGGAGGTACTGGGATAGAGTATTTGGCATAACGACTAACATTAGGGCTGTACGACTGACAAATCGTGATTCGATTCCCAGCATCTTTCTCTGTTTCGAGAGTCCAGACAAACTCTGGAGTCCACCCAGCCCCCAATTTACTGAGTGCCAGGCGTTCTTTCCCCTGGTTTAAAGCGGGCTTTTAAACTGACAACTAACATTCATCTAGTGCTTAGTTTATGAAACGGTGGAGATATTCCTCCACTTCGAAATGTGGGTTCGTAGCGGTGCAGCAGACGGGGCTTTCCCCATATGATTTCGTTGAAAACGGAAATCCGCATCACGGCTTAGTTGGCATTAATGTCTTTTTTGGTTTTTGGAATCTGAGATCAGAAAGTCGGTTTGGAAGCAGGCTGTAATGACCAATGTCTGTGGGTGACGTTTATCTCAATTGCTAGGAAACTTCTTACAGTGTACCTTAAAATCGGAGATGAAATTTTTTCCACTTGCTTTAGAATATTTTACGTTAAGAAAATAGACGCTATAAGACTTATATATTATTATTTCATAGCACTATTTCATGAAATTATAACAGCAGTAAAATTGCAAGTTCGCCCCATAACCTGTCATGGAAGGCAGAGAAGGGGATTTAGAGGTATAATTCCATTTTTCTTTAACCTCGGCTCTAGATGGGGTGGGTGGTTGACGTCACGCCTCGACTACTTTGCCCCGGAAAAGAGACCAGGTACCCTTGGCATAGGAGGCTGAGTGAACCCCAGAACCGGTCTGAACGGGTGTAAAATATCTCTCCAACACATTCGATCCCCGGACCGCCCAGTCCGTAGCGAATAGCTATACCGTTTGCGCTATTCCGGCCCAATTGTAATAATAGTGCTCCAAATAAATACATATTTTACACCGTTTTTGAAGGTAACACAAATTCTTAAATTTTTGGTACACACATAGACGTACATTGATATTCAAGCACGAAACGTCCGTGTACACACATGCATAGACTAAAAACACGTACGGATTGACTTTCACACAAACCAACGTTATAAACATACATATACAGAAACTGTTGTATATCTATAAAGAGTTTAGCAAAACCTTCAGTAACCATTTATAATGTTTCATACCTTATAAAGCAAAGCAGTCCCATTACAGGCCTGGACAGGCCCAGAGGGTTCCAGAAAGTTAAGGCTCCCAGATTTCGTGACAACGGCACAGGATTGTGGTAGGTTGACAGCCTTACGCACCGGCCGCCTTTACCCCCAGGAAATACTCCTGGTACTCATTTCTATTAGAGGCTGAGTCGACTCCAGGGCCATAGTGCAATCGGAAGGATTTTATGTCAATGAAAAATCCACTGATACCAGCTGGGATCGAACCAGCGACCTTCCGATTTGTAGCACAGCACCTTAACCACTGTGCTACTGCGGTCCCCCGTTTCATATCTTATAAAGCAATAATTTTTTCAGAGCTTTTTTTTTTGGTTGTTTGCAACACAAATAAGAAATTTAGTTAACAACCTGGGAAAGAATTATTTCTTCGTTTCTATCCGTCCAGTAGTAACTGCGAAAGAGCAATGAAAGTAAAATTTTGTATTCAATGCTTAAATGTAATAATTTCGAAACCTCAAGAAATAACGGGAGTGAAGTTTGACAATATCTTACTTTAACACTTACTTTATCTTGTTCCTTCTGTTTTCAATGACATTCGCAAGAAGACAGGTAACTTCACTTACCAATTCCAAACTTTTCTTCCACTACACCGCAAAATTCATCCCAAGTTTTTCCTTTTCGAGCTGCAACTTCCAGCCTCCCAGTACCTGCCATCCTCCATGATCATATCTATCTGCCGGCCGTTTTCAACTTTATGGACGACGTTTATTCCAGACGCCCTCAAGATCTGTCGAACTTTTCTCACCCCCATAAGATATTATTGGTTGGAGGATAGCTTCTTCAGCTATTTTCCTTCCGCAGCTCCCCTTCGCTCGCTTCCTCTTCCATTCTTCTTTCTCATTCCCAACAGTAATGCAACTCTGTGTTGTCCATGTTAGTCTCGCTCAATGGTTGTGATTTGCCGATAAATCCCAAAGATGCCCTTCCTGCGTGACGCTGGGATGGAATACGTGATGGGCTGAAGGGTCGATTCGACACACACACACACTGAATAATAAGATAGTAGGACACGTGTACATACAGAGTACTTGTAAACTAATACAGACAGTGACCACAGAAGGTTCATCCAATTGTCATGCTGACTTGAGGAAAGAGATAACCAATTATATGAAGGCTGAGCTTGATTAGTGATATAAATTGGATGCTAGCTTCAGCCTGCGTGACTAAAGCCAGAAGCATAAATTCCTAGCAAATACCAGATCCTAATTTGTTTTGGGGCCCTTCCGTACCACTACAGTTTGCAAATACTCTGGATATGAGGGAAATATTAAATATCTGGAAACAATGTTGAGAAAGAGGAATTAATTTCACCGAGATACAAAGATATAAAGAGGAAGAACCTAGTGGCCGTCCGATCTAAGGTGTGGGGCTGAGGCCCTTCGCTTTCTGAGATTACGTGTTCGAATCCCGACGTAGACATGAAAATCTCTCTCTTTCTCTCTCTATCTTTATCTCTGAGTGTTGTGAATAGCAGGTAGAGGTCTATGCAACGGACCGATCACTCGTCCAGAGGAGTCCCACAGTGTGTGGTGGGTCTGACTGTGATCTCGAAAATTGTAAAATGAGGGGGCCTAGGCCCACTAGGGCTGTCGAATTATAAGAAAGATAGGAGCAGAAGGATAATTTCTGTGTATGATTTTTAAATGTAGGAATATTTCTTCCTTTTTCATACCTAAGAAACGAATGCAAAAATTTTACAAATTTACAGTCTCTTTCTTCTATTTTATTCGGATGTGTGACTTGGTCTCACATTCTAAGAAATGTATACCATACGAAAAAAACACGAATGCGAGATTCGACACAAGAAGTATTAAGGAAACAGTGGAAAGATTTGCGTAATTATTGATACATAATTTTTACATTTCCCGAGATATAAATAGGGCGATGAAATAAATAGGAAGGGCTACAAGAAACTTCATAACTTTATGCTTCACAAGTACTATAACCACGGCCAAATTAAGGAGAATGAGTTCGTAGAACATGTAGCACACATTAGAGACACCGACAACACCAAAAAAAAGTCAAGAAGAGACAGCTGCGAAACCCTATTTGTAGACGGGACAGCGGTATCAAAAAATACGTTAAAGATGCAGGGTAGAAAGATTTTGGTAGTCTGGTTCCTTTTGTCCCACGATAAAGACCAGAGTTCAGCTCTTGTTACTTAAGCAATGAATATTACTGTTTATTGAAATGAGGAATACTACATTAACTGAAATATGGTTATCCAACAAGGGGACTCTTTCTCATGTAATTAGTTACTTGGGTAATAGAAAGGTGATACGAGTGATGTGATTTTTGTGGTTGAGATGAGAGTCACAAAGAAGAAATAGTTGTAGAACTAGAAGGAAGATGAGAATGTGCTAGACCCAGACATAAATATGAAGATCGTATTAAAATTAATTCTGTGGGAAAAGCCAGTGAACGACTTTACGGCATTCTTGTGGTCAGTAATAGTGTCTAAAAGCTGGAATTTCGTGAAAATTATTGAATAACTTCCCCGTTCTAAGGAAACAGACTTTCCAACTAAGTAACAGAACAATTTCTAGTGAAAGAAAGAGTGTCATGAAACTCTTATGTTAATTTGTTATTCAATCAGTCAGTCAGTAAAATACAGTGTCTGCTACATTTGTTGTATAGTGGTCATATGATTAATACGTGTTGTGTTTTTTTTTTGGGGGGGGGGAATTAATGCCTTT
>Ga0123353_10016943_pt1 | contig 10678 bp, 4 predicted proteins | sample TergutLab28metaG_3_FD_92763 | JGI IMG/M metagenome (GOLD analysis project Ga0123353, IMG submission 92763) | Labiotermes labralis P3 segment gut microbial communities from Petit-Saut dam, French Guiana - Lab288 P3 | ecosystem: Host-associated > Arthropoda: Insects > Digestive system > Gut ... | reverse complement strand
TATCATTCTTGGTTTGCTGTATGTTGGATGTTATAAGAAAGGCCATAAGAAATAATTTTGAATTAGACAGTATTTGTATTGTTTATTTGCAGATTAATACAGTGTAACATAAACGAAATGCAGCTTCAATATTTCAATTTATCAACCAACGAATGCACATATAATTCCATATAAAACACTTTAAAACACACCAACATGTTTCGATCTTTTCAGATCATCATCAGGGAGCTTAGTTCCTTGCTAAAGTCATATTACAGTATTCACAGTTCAATTGGTATTTGCAAACGAGGTGTTGTGGCAGCATATCATGTTGTGTAGGAATGTGTTGTGGAGCAGTGGCTAGGTGTGCGTCTTATGCTGAGTAATGAGAGACTCGGTTTCAATATTTCATAGTAGAGCCCCATTCCGACAGATATCTACCTATTATTTTATGATGGTCTGTAGAATCTTAACTGATGGCGTTGCGTATTACCATGTATTTCTTTATTAAGTCAAAATAATGAAGACCGACAATATACACTTCATCCAGGGAGAAACACCTAATTGTTACAATTAGTCTTCTGAAAGTATAATCTCATGTTTATTGTGAAATTTACTGAACGTTGTACGACTGAGTCCAATATGTTACAATTAGGCTCCGTGATTTACTTTTATTTGGCTCATTGCCTTCTGTTTATTTTATTTTTTTGAATGAATATAAGCTAGTGCTGTTGAAACTGACACTAAGAGAAGCTACAGCAAACACGAAACAGATCTTTCTAATTCTTCACATTTACTGTCTATCGTAAAGGAAAAACGTTTCAAGTAGTTACTGCTTTCAGAATATATTAAATAGAGTTTCTTATGGTTTTTCTCAGTCACGTCAGGCAAACAACAATGCCACGACCATTTTCCTTCCTTGAAAACCTCTCTTTTTTCACTATCATTCACTAATTGCACATTATGCAGCGCGAGTTGCCAATGACAACGTAAATATGTAAGGAAGACAGAAATTATAAATAAAAAAATCACAGATGAGGGAGATAAAATATGGCAGTCTGCCGAACTTCCCACATCATGTCAAAAAATCCTGTGGCTCTCAGTTACACGAAACGACTCTTAAAAATATCTTTCTCTTCAAGTCACTTACAGTACATCTTGTCAGCAAGCCGTGTAATTTTAAAAGAACTCAATGCTTCCTGAAATAAATATTTTTTAAATTTAAGAGAGTTTATATAAAGATCTGTACAATTTGGGTAACACAGTCCTTTATTCATTAAGTCGAAATAATTTAGAATATTTACAAAAATATAGGTTTGTCGTTTTGTTGACCATGCATCTCAGTATATTTAATTCAGTATTTAACCAACTTGATGCACAAAATTTGTTTCACAATAAGTTTTATTTCATGCCTCTACATGTTTCGAGCATCAAGTTGGTTAAATACTGAAATAAATAAGTTTGTGTTTATGCTACTGTACAAACATATACAAAATTTTTGCGTTGGCATCACTTAAGGAAAAATTTCCTACCCATTTGTTTTATGTTTTTAAGCATTTAATTCATCTAAATAATATAACAGATTTACTTTTTACTGCATAGAAAGACGCTATCTCTCAATTAGAAGCACTAGTCAGTGTTGTTCATAAGTGCTGTTTTTACTAGTCATAAGAATCATATAAATACATGGGGTAGAAGTGTGTAGTGTTAAAGCAAGTACTACACAGTTCGGCCACTGTGCTGCATAGGGTCATTATGTCCTGTGTTTAAGCTTACTCTTCCTATTTCGCTTTGATACAAACCGCTTACCAAATGTACGCATGCATATTAAATTTCGTGGGTTGTGTAAACTTTAACAATCACAGTTTCAGTATTTTGCTTATGTAAATAAATAAATAAGTGACTTTAGTCAGATATCACATTATTCCTTTCATTGTTTCGTTTGTCTGTTCAACAAAGAGAAGAATAATTAGCTAAGATGGCTGTACTTTAGTTTGTTTATATGTTCTTTATAAAGCAAATTTATTTCAGATTTCATATATTTTATACATTATATTACATATATATTTCATATACATTATATTACATATACCACGCAGACTTGTGCGAACATTTGTCAAACTCACTATTCTCTTCTTCGGAACCTGATTGTAACAATGAAATATACGAGTATAATATGACATTTAAACAAATTACAAAGTTATACACGACTGCATAATTTGACCGATTATGTTATTAAGCTCCTAAAAAACGTTGTTAGTTAAATATTTTGTAACTTTTGGGAACACAAGCGCAAACAGAACAATAAAGCTGAGGAAGCAGCTATGGTGTAAATGGCCTGTTATAGTTGCCTATTTAGTAATAAATTCCATTTCAGGTTTTTTCGTGCTTGGTCTAAGTTTACTGGAACTTAAAAGACTTGAAGATGGTTTATGAGTTAAGACGCTTTTGCTGTGTCTGTGCCTCTATTCTGCTAAGGTGGAAATGGTGGTGTGGGTTCAGTTATCTTGGCTGCCCGAGATGCAGCGTGCTGAAGAATCCCCAGTATCAGAACAGTGAAGTTCTCTCTCTCTCGGTGGTGGTTCAGATCGATAAGAATTTAATTTCACAAAACGCCATCGTTCTATTCAAGCAAGTCCTCCTTCTTGTACCCACTATTATAGGAAAGCTTCCATTCTGTGGGGACGCTACAGTATGAAGTGCGTGTGAAAAGGGGTAGGGAAAGCGACGTAACAATAATGGGATATTTTACACCATCTTTCCCAATTTCATCCCCTTCTAACCAACTCTTCTTTTCTCCGACTAACTACTTTTCTTCTTCTCGTTCAGGAGGAATTTAAGATGAATAGAAATGATGAGATTAAATTACAGACTCTACAAAAGTATTGTTGTTAATGAACTTGGAAGAGGAGAGAACGTAAACAATAAATAAATTATATTCATTTGTTTTAAATATTATATAAACCAAATATTAAATAATAAACACCACAAAAAATTTCTATTTCATTAAAATTTAACAATTATATTAGAAATGAGAATTTTTCTATTTTATGTATTGTTATTTAATAAGACTTATATTTAAATTTCCGATAATAACTTTTCCCATTTAAATGAGTGTATGCTTATAAAAAACAGAAGGATTGGACCTATGGAATACAGGTTGCAGGTACATTTTTTTAAATTTGAAATCATTCTACTGAAATTATTATTGAGGAATAAACTGATGTTGCAATCCCTTCGTGAGGGACTGAAGGCTGGAGAGAAATAAAATTTTCTATAGTTTGTGAATGAATATATTACTTAGTCCTCATAGGCAATATCTGTCACACCACTCTGGCATAGCCCTGTTGATCATCATCGTTTTGTCCGTCCTCTAGCAGAGCAATGACTTTTTTAAATGCATATTTCATCTACCGAATTGGCCTAAATACATTACGATATTTTTTTTATTTTAAAATTTTAACATTATTTCCTGGAGTGTCAGTAAACACAATAGGCCTACGATTGCGACAGCCCTTTGAAACGTAAACTTTACCTCTTTTTTAATGTGTATTGGACCGTGCATCTTTGTGATAACTGAAGAATAAGAAGCAACTAGATGTTACTTCTTGTTTTATTATGTTTATGATATACTCAACATGTTTCGGGCACTTCTATGTCCATCATCAGGAGCTCACGACTACAGTGCTAATTACTTGACAAAAAACTGCAAAACTTCGCACCTACCACACACAACAAATACCTTAACCTACACTAACGCCACCTCATGCATCTTTACACAACCGGACGGACCGTGTGGTAATCAAAACTATAGTCGTGAGCTCCTGATGATGGGCATAGCAGTGCCCGAAACATGTTGAGCGTATCGTAAATATAATAAAACAAGAAGTAGCATCTAGTTGGTTCTTATTCTTCAGTTTACCGCTTGTATTATTGTCAAAATAAATCATGTTCATTTCCATGCCTATCATTAACAGATTGTTTAGCATGAAGATGGGAAATGGTTCATATTGAGAAAGCAACTCAGGTACTAAAATGAAATAAAGTGAAATGCCAACTTAATGCAACTAGGTAATTTTATTTATGTATTCTTAGCTCGACATATTTCAGGTACATAAGCCCATCATCAGGAGCATTAGATGTTGAGTTGCAGCATATGGTTTTCTGCACCGAGTTTTTGGATGGATGGTGTCTTGAGAGCCACTGCGTGGGTCGTGTGTACGGTGCGGATGGTGCCGCACGGCATGTGAGGAAGATGCACGGTCAAACAATCCTTGAGTTGAGATATTAAAATTCTGATCCATTACGTTCCATTTTAAAACTATTAAAATATTTTTCCTTCTTCTAAGATGTTGTTAGAAGAAGGAACTTAATATGTTGATGTTTATTCAGTTTGCATTGATGTTCCATATTCTTTCTCCGCACTAATCTCGGTAGTTGGTAAAGGGACTAATTACGAGCCGAACAAAGTAGACTCGCTTTTTAACAGGGATAGGATTTAACTATGACTCTCAGATGTGCTCTGGGACTTAGGCGTAGTCCTAATACAGCTATAGCTCTTACCGGATGTTATACAGAGACAACTTGATCCGAGTATGAAGCTAACCATCTTCTCCTTTTAGTGTGAAGCTTAAAATTCACGTAGCTTCTTCTCATCTGGTATCTATAATAAGCCCTTTAGAAACAGAAGTTCTTTAAAATATCTGTTATTTATTTTGTTGTTCATTGTATATACTGTCAGTAACCCAGTCTAAATAATTCTGCACAGTGTGGTGACTTTGAAAAATGAATCCGAAAGATATAATTCAAGGAAACCTTTATGCATATAATTTAATGTAATAATATCCTAGCATTTGTGACTGACTGCTGGAAACTCCGTGAAATATTCATCAGGAAAGTCGATGTTGCAACCGACACTTGATGTAATTTTCCAGCACCCTGAAACAGTGAAATAAACCGTGCTTTGAATAACACCGCCTTCTGCAGTGCGATACCATGTAATAATGTAAAAAGGTCCCAGAGTGTCGGAGGAAATTCTGTCTATCCTCAAGGTACTGTCGCCTTTTTTCCTTGAAGTTCGAGACAGTACGTTTATACGAAACCCACTAAAGTACACGCTGTCACATTCTAGAAAACCGTAACTTGCATTAGTAAAGCGGCGTAAGACTCTTATTTTAAAGACACTTCTCCAATTGCACCCGAGTGCATATACATTCTTACATTTTCACTTCAGAAACAAAAAGGAATTTGGCCCCTCATGTCTGCGTTTCCTAGCACCGAATAGCAATTGGGAGCGTGGAAACCACTACATTGGCAGGGTATATCAATCACAGTTCTGGTAAGGTGGGTAATGGCTGTAGAGGTAGCACGAAGAACGAATTGTGAAGTAAATGACGGGATAGTCGCTTTCAAATGTAAAAGAGAAGATTCAGGGAGAGTGATGAATGACATGCAATCTCACAATTGAGGTTCGGACATACACTCACAAAGTAAAAAGGAAAGAGATAGTAGAAGGAAATTGTGCGCATTCACACAAATCTTCATTCGATCTCTCTGTCTTTGTCAAACCCACTGTAACCCCACTTAGACCATCCCATCTGGTATACATCGCAGCCCACACTCAATCGTCATTTCAATAACACTCTGCCCTTTTCTAGAAGAAAGAAATCCAATTGCTCTTTCTTTTCTTTCTTCCTTTGCTTCTTTTGTCGGTCCTCATATCTCTCGGTATAGCCCATTACCCTTCTTTAAAATTCAACATTGCCTTCTGCGTTTCAGATTATTTGTCTCATTACTCAGTTACAGAGACGACATTTCTGTTGACTCTATATTTCAAAAGACTTCTAAACTAAAGGAATTGTAACTTTTATTCTATTATATAACAAACCTGTTTGGTATGGGTGTTAGACTTTGTCCCATAAAATGTAGAACGGAGATTGAGCGTTATGAATACTGCCTGTGCTAAGAGAGAAGACATAAGAAGAAAGTGGAGAAATGAGAGGCATCCTAATTTGTACACTGCATGCTATATGAATACGATGATGAAATCTAAGAATGCGAAATGGTCGAGGCATGTAACGCGTGGAATATACATAAGAAATGCATAAAAAATTTTCCCCTAAAACATTTTAAGATTACTAAAATTCGAACTTTTAAATATGGTAGGCCTAATATAGCAAATCTTTCATGATCCTATGTACGACTAAGAATCTTAACGAAATTTGTAAGAAGCACTCCGTTTCATGTTGTAATTTCCCTTCAAATTGGGAATGGACGTTCCAGAAGGCGCAACAGATCTTGTGTGGGGTAATATTATTACACGTCTGTTCGTCTTGTCATAAGCGTTTATGGACTAAGGTGAAATATGTAACAAATTTCATATTTGAGGATTAAGTTTTTCTGGGATATGACGCTGAGTCTGCGGGTAATAGGATCCCTATCAGAATGTCAAAACTGAATTTTTAATTATGCTTGGACATTCTAACCCTTGAATATATACACAATAACTTTCCTCGAAAGTCGGATTTCGATTACCCAGTGACAACGTGATATCCCAGGGGGACGGGGTTCTCGTCTACACCGCTACGACAACTTCCATACTCACAAATTTCTTATTGTTTATTCAAATAATGTCGTTTTTTTTGCATAGCCAACAATACAAACCCCATGCAGACAACGCTGTGTTCTCTACGAAGTACGAGTTAAAACGTAGGCATAATGTAGATGACGTTTTATCTTACGAGAACTAAGATTTTGCTCTACCAAATTTAACACAGAGAACAGACATTGTGTTCATAAGGGCTTAGTGTCGCAAGGGGCAACACCGGAAAACACAATCACCTAAGGGCCACGTAAATAAACTGTCCGCCTTTGTACTGCGTGACAGTGATTTCATCTTCTGACTTTGTCTGACTCGTGCATAACAAATTTTGCACTTTCATTTCAAAATATTGTAGGCCCTAAAATGTTTGGATAATATCAAAATGGACTGAGATTTAACGTGTGAGAAATTGGACTGTGTTCAAATGGTTGAGTGTATGGCCCTTTGTGTGCACTTAGGGGTAGGACTAATCTATTGTAAACTTCCCAGGAAGAATTCTGCATTAAATACTTGTAATCTTAGTATAGTGTCATTATATCGAATGGGAAAACGAGAATTGCCTAAGACTTAAAGAATGGAGAAGAGTGCCAGTTGTCAAGTACCTTTATTCATTGGAAGAAAAGCTGTAATTGAGGAGTATAATATTAAATTCGGTCGTAAAGAACCAGGATATGAACGTGATTAACGTAAGTTTTCGTGGAATACTCTTTCGTTTTCGCGAAATTGACTTTAGGATCACATAAAAGCTGAACTTCGAACAACGATCAGTTTTACGTCAAGGGCTCTGCTGTATGTTTTTCGTCTATAATAATTGTAGTCCTGTTATTAGGAAGTCAACATTTGTTTATGATATCTAATTATGGCTTTGAGAAGCGACTTGAAGAAGCTGTCAATATTGCAAATTTCCAGCTTCATAAATTTATTTTTTTCATACACACGTGTTGAAAATTATTTTAGTGACTCTACTGGGTTTTATTTTAGGGACTAATTTTACTATACATAAATATAATAAACCAGTTGTCCATTATGTACAGATTGAGATACTGGTACATACATAGCGCGAACTGCATTTTTTATTTATCGATGTGTGGTATAATTAAGATCGCTGAGATTAACTTAGGTTATAAACCATCAGATGGTAGAATGATAAATAGGAAATGAATTGGAAGGAATGTGGAAGGAACAAGCCGTAGAACCTAATATCAAACACTCTACCAATTTTATCCGGTGGGGCTGAGGAAGACCTCAAAACATCTCAGTCAGAATGGTCATTACTGTTAGATTGCAAATTATTATCTCCCATATACAAGCCAGAAGTATTACAGTTTTAACCAGCTTATTGTCTTCTTGTCTGTCTTGTAATGAGAGTTGCTTTGCTTATTCTCTTTTCGAGTAATTCTAATGCGATTAATAAGCTGATCATTTGTACCTACATAAAATCACAATACAAACAAGAACTTGTAATCTTTTTCAGTCACTTTTACTTGCAGACGGCTGCAGATATTCATAGTTCTCCGCTAAATGTGTTAAGTTTGTTTTGTATAAATGTAACGTTACCTGAAAATTGCGGTTACAAGTTCGGTAAATTTTATGTTTACTGTAGGTAGATGTAGACATTCATAGCAGTCCGACTGTGTAAGAATTCCTTTCATTTAAAAAAAGTACATTATCCTCGAAAAGATACCTACTAGAATGCGAAAGAACAAATGTTAGCGAAACGGTAAAGTACTTTTATGGACGGAAGTTATGTTTAAAACGAAAAGTGCCAGTTTTGCCTGGAAGGTTGTTTTACTTTGAAAGGAAATGAATAACTGAATGCTCATATGGCACAGCGACAAAAAAAGTTTAGAAGCTTTTTAAGAATCAGCCAGATCCTCTTTGTGCTTGCTTTTGCTTGTTGAAGGAAGAACCTTGAGGTTTTATTACGTTATTGTTAGCTTCTTTTTCCTTCCAAACATTCCGTTTTAACAATATTGTATATATTTCTTTGGAAAACTAAGTGGTTTCTACCCTGTTTTATGGATATGGACCGCTACGAGGACGGAAAACAAGCGATGTACTTTGAGAGGAGAGAGGGTGGGTGCCAGTTGACTCTCCTCGCGGTTTTTATGATAGACAGTGCAGATTTAAGCTGACAGTAGCTCAACATTTTCCTTTACTCTTTTTGGTGTAGTGTAGTCTTGTAGCTTCTTACCGTGTTGTCTGTATTGTCCGTTTCTATTTAAGAAATTTCTAGGATGCAGAAAATCTCGGAATGTCACTATTGCAAGGATATTCAGCGGATGTAAACTCAAGGAAAAAAGTAAGCCTGGGACTATGACGCGAAAGATCCCTTTGAACTGTATAAAATTTGGAGTTCTCAAGTTTTAAAAGTGATGTGCATTTCAATAAGTCATATGTAGAGAATAAGATAAAATATCTTCATGTTTGTACCGTGCATCAGTGACGATTAAAACGCTTCATTATCCAACAGATGCACAAATATATAATTCGTAGCTACAATTAGAATTATTATAAAGTATTCAAAATATTTAAAATTCGCTCCAACATGTTTCGGATCACAAGGGATCCATCATCAGGGAGCTCCCTTGTGATCCGAAACATGTTGGGAGCGAATTTTAAATATTTTATAATTCTAATTATATCTACGAATTATATATTTTTGCATCTGTTGGATAATAAAGTGTTTTGATATAGAATATATTTATTTTACGTTACTGTTATATATGTGTGTTCAGTTCTAATCTTAAGATTTTGCACATTTCCATTATTCTTATATTATCACCCATAACAGTTGTTTCCGATATCCGATTTCGCTATATTCTTCTCAACGTACAAAATTACCTCACGTATATCTTTCAGTGGTTTGTACTCAGGAGCTGTAGCATCATAAACATCCATCAAACTGTTAGCTTATTTGGCAGTGTGTCTGTTTGTATACGTGTTAAAGCATTGTTTTGAAACCCGTTACAGCAGTGGGGGGAGTGTTTAGAATCAGTGCTTAGATACAAATAGCTACTTCCATGTCTTTCTCCAATCTAAGTATAGAAAACAACTGATACAAACTTACTTATGCATTCAACTGTACAACAACAGTTGAACGCGGAGGAATGATGAATCGTGACTCGAATTACCAGACTTGATTCTGTTTTGTTTCAGTTCCGGACTTTTACCGTACAGAGACTGTTTCTTAATGTTTCACGTAAAGGGATATGTGCGTACAGAAGTGTTGAGGTCAAAACTGTAATGGTCTCACTGACGTAGTGAATTTTGAACTGTATTGATATGAAATGCAGTAATAACTTGATGTTTTCGAATTAAAGCTAAGGAAGGAGTTAGGCGATTTGGGGCAGAGAAGGTTCCCGACCCCACCTGCACCAAGTTTTTATTAGGGTACAAATTATTTTGCTCCCCAAAAAGACGTCCTCTCAGGGGACTGTAAAAATAAATATATAGTTGAACTTACATCGTCACATTTTCTTAACATCGGCCTTACATGGAAGTGTGTGGTCAGCCTTACAACCCGCCTGTTTTAATTTAGGAAAAGAGCTCCATATCTCATTTACATTGGAGGCCGAGTGGGCCTGAGGGCCGGCCTTGACTTCTGTAGGCGTACGTTCATACGGTGTTTCCTTTGAATTAAGTAGCTAGTAGCTATGGCATTTGCAGCACAGGATTAAAATTGTGTGTGAATGATCTCTAATGCGCTGAAAAAAAAAGTTTATTACGAAAATGCTGAATCAAATGGGAAAAATTCGTCATTAAATGTTTAGTAAATATGTGTGTGTGTGTTTGGGCGCTTTCACAAACTTTCGAACAACGAATTAGCTTCTTCATGTCTGTCTGCCCTTCCGTTTGTCCGTCTGCTCGTCTGTTCGCATGACACAACTCAGCTCCCACTGGACGGATGCACATGAAGTCTGATATTTGAGAATTTCCTTGTAAATAACCGATTTGACGCACAATTTATGTTTATTTATATGTTTATTTCTATTCTCTACATGTTCCGGCCAGTCATGTGCTCATCATCAGGAGCATTATTGTATCAATGCGACACCTGGTTTATGTCACTCTGAAACAAGTGAATAGTTTAAAATT
>Ga0123353_10016940_pt1 | contig 10679 bp, 6 predicted proteins | sample TergutLab28metaG_3_FD_92763 | JGI IMG/M metagenome (GOLD analysis project Ga0123353, IMG submission 92763) | Labiotermes labralis P3 segment gut microbial communities from Petit-Saut dam, French Guiana - Lab288 P3 | ecosystem: Host-associated > Arthropoda: Insects > Digestive system > Gut ... | reverse complement strand
TATCATCGCCTCATCGTTTTTCTTCGTTGCTCGATGAACAACATAGTACACATTCGTCAACGTTGTCGCTGCGACAAATCCTCGGTATTTTCGCTCCAAAAGCAGTTTTATCACAGCAGAGGAAATTTCCAAAAACTCTTTTCGGTTTAACAAAACATCTAATATGATGTTCGTATCAATGAGCACTCGCATCATCCGTATTTCTCCATCAGGTAATCGTACTTGGCTTGTTCGACTTCCTCATCGTTCATCGGCGGTAGATTCAGTTCTTTGCAATAATCCAGAAAATCTTCGACTGCCGTTTTGCCATTCGGCAAAATTCTTGCCGGGTCAACTTGCCAATTGTCTTCAAACGGTTGGTCAACGTTCACTACTACGGTTTTGCCGTAGAATTTCTTTGCTTGCGGCGGAAGTGTTATCACTCCGCTTTCCGATACATGGGTTTGAAAATGGAATGTTGTCATAGTTCTTTCCCTTTCTTTTCCTCCAACTCGCGTTTCATGTCGGCGACTGTCTTCTCCAACTTTTCAATCCTGCGAAACATGCCACCCACGCAACCCGCCGCCACAGAGCCCATTGCCAGTGCCAAAAATGCAAGCAACGCAATGGGTAGAATCATACTTCCCGGCATGTGTTACACCTCCGTTCTTAACACTTCACTCAATGACCCCTTCACACTTCACTTTCCGGTCAATCCGTTTCATCAATCCTCGCAACACGCGACCGGGACCGACTTCGTAGAAGGTATCAAAGCCTTCGTCGAGCAATATGCGGATCGACTTTTCCCAAAGCACCGGATTCAATATCTGTCTGACCAAAATGCTCCGTATTGCGTCCACTTCGCTGTGCGACTCGGCATCGACATTGCTGATCACCGGAATTCGCGGCGGGTTCATCGGTGTTTCGGCAAGTGCTTTTTTCAAAATCTCGTCGGCAGGTTTCATCAGCGGCGTGTGAAACGCTCCAGCCACGGCAAGCGGAATCGCATTGAACCGCTCCGCCGCCGCCTGTTCGGCAACACGTTCGCAGGCTTCCAACGAGCCGGAGATCACTATATTGCCAGGACAAAGGATGTTCGCCACCTGCAATACGCCGTCTCCACGATTGGTATCACAAATGGCTTCGACTTCCGAAAGTTCCTTGCCGATGATGCTGACCATCCCGCTGGGCGTGGCATCGGAAGCATCCTGCATTGCTTGTCCGCGCTTTTGCACGAGCCGCAAGCCATCTTCAAAGGAAAAGACACCGGCAAATGTCAGGGCGGTGTATTCGCCGAGGCTCAAACCAGCGGCGGCTTCGCATTGATCCACAATGCCGGGAACCTTCATTTTCAGCAGTTCCAGAGCGGCAATGCTCATCGTGAAAATTGCCGGCTGACTGACTACCGTTGTATCGAGTTCTTCGGCAGGACCTTCCTCGCACAGTCGGGCGAGGTCGTAACCAAGAACATCACTTGCTCGACTGAACAGGTCTTTGGCGGCGGGATGCTCACCGAGGATCGACTTACTCATGCCGACCGACTGCGCACCCTGACCGGGAAATAATAAGGCGATTTTACCCATATTCCGTTGAAAAATCCGTTATAACAAACAACAAAACCGTTATTCCCACGCCAACCCCCGTCATTCCTGCGAAGGCGGGAATCCAGACGTAAGACGTAAACATCAACTTTCTAGGGGAATGACGAAAACTACTTCACGTCCATTTTCACGACTTCTCGTCCCATATAGTGTCCGCACTTGGGGCAGACGACGTGTGTGGGCACAGAGGTACTACATTCAGGACAGTTTGTCTGCTGGATGGGCGTTTTGTGATCGTGAGAACGGCGTGTACCGGTTCTGGCGTTGCTATGCTTTCTTTTAGGGACTGCCATAAAAGTCCGAAAATCCTCTATTTCAAGCAGTTAAAACAGCGGCATGATAGCGAAAATTCTCCGCAAGTCAATAGGCATGACCCCAAAAAATGACATTTTTTGAAAAAATGTCAAAACGGCACCGAAAAGAGAAAGCAGAGGGTGTGCCGTAATTTGAAAAGTCACATCAGTCCGACTGCAAGTTTTTTTTCACTGCCGTTTTCATCGCCCAAAAGGTTGAATGGCAAAAATAGGCAAAATAAAGTAAGGAAAATTCGCTGTCAATTTGGGCAGCCTGCGCAAATTGGCAATTTTGCTTTTGCTGTTTTTACGTGGGTTTGGGAGCAAAGAAAAAACTTGCAGGTTTTGGCAATATGCACTAATCACCGAGAATTTTAACACTATTTTCGGTAGCCCATGCAGTTTACCACGACATGTTGCCAAAACGCCAAAATCCCGCACGATTTCAGTCTGCCGTCAGATCGTAACGGATTTGCTGCCGATTTCAATTCACCGGAACCTTCCCGACTGCTGTACTTCGACAGCATTGACACCCGGAATCCATTGCAGATCGGACAGAAGCGGAAAGGCGACGACAGCATCATACCGGCTACCCAAATTCCGCCAAAACCGCCACACCGTCCAAGTGAAAACGTACCCGGTGGACATGGACAGGTTTAATCTTTCATACCTTCCTACCATCCTTGAATGACGGAACGTTTCGCAACCGGTATGCCAACTGCACCCGGTTCACTAAGCGTTTTCGACAACTCCTCGTCTTCTTCCTCTTCCTTTAGCAACAGCCACAGACCATCGATAAGCCCGTCAAAGTCGTCATCGTCCTGATTGCCGGTTATGTTCTGCAACCAGAAATTCGCCACCGGTCGTCCTGTAATCCGGTCATACGCCAACGAATTCCAATACACAGGATCGTTGTAAATGTCGATGCCGCTCAACAGCACTGTTTTGGTATAAAAATGCCAGTCCAACAAACGGTACCCAGACGCATCAAAGTCCGCCAAACCGTAGTTTCCTGCAAAGTCGCCAATTGTTGCCGTAGTATTATAGACCGTAAGACGGTTTGCAGCAGAGATGCCATAAACATCCCCGACAGTGATTCCCGAATTCATTACGGAAATATCGTTTCCTGCGGTTTTACTCATGTTTTTGCTGGCATTGAGCGTCGATCCCGCTACGGAAATATCATTTCCAGCGGTCTTGCTCATGTTTTTGGCAGTGAGACTCGAATTCGCTACGGAAATATCATTTCCAGCAGTCTTGCTCATGTCACCAGTGGCCGTGAGACTCGAACCCATTACGGTAATATCATTCCCGGCAGTCTTACTCATGTCCCCAGCGGCTGAGAGACTCGAACCTGCTATGGAAATATCATTTCCGGCAGTCTTGCTCATGTCACCAGATGTGGTGAGGCTTGAGCCCACAACGGAAATATCGTTCGTGGCAGTAGCATCAAGCGTACCAGTACCCACAAGTGTCCAATCAGTCACATCAATGTCGTTACCGGAAAGCAATTTCGTATCGCCAAGGTTCGCTGTACCGCCATCGAACTTCAAGTTGCCTGCTGCGTCCAATGTCGTGGCACCGGCTTTCAGCACATTTACGGATTTCAAAGCAATATCGCCGTCGTTAGCGATTATGTCCCATGTTCCGTTGATGCTAATGCTTCCACCTTCAATGGACACATCGCCGTTTTGAGCGATTAAGGTCGTGTCACCAGCGGTAATGTCAGCATTCGCTATCCGAATGTCGTTCGCAGCAAGCATGTTGAGGATTCCGGCAATATTTAGTTTCATATTGGGCGGTAAACTATAGAAAGCCCATTCATTGACCGGTGTGCCGATGATAATACTGCCGTTCCTTGCGTTCAGATACGCACTTTTGGCTGACACGTCAACGGCAGTCATGTAAATGTTATCGTTGGCAGTTACATTCCATTCACCGCCAATGTCGATGCTTCCGCCGCTGATAATCACATCCGACGCGGCACGAAACGTCGCACTTCCAGTAACAACGTCAAGCATGGCATTCGTTAGCAGCAAGTCGCCGTGCATAGATTCCAAAAGAACATTGCCAACCTCAACAACAAATTTGCCCGATATTCCCAAATCCCAATAAGCAGTTACTTCAACGAAACCACCTGCTAGCAACTCCGTAACGTTGAACGATTTCGTACCATAAACATAAATATCGTCAGTAGCATTCAACGAAACGGAACCGCCGAACGCTTGATTGATCGCCAGATATTTTTTATCTGCCTCGCCAATGGAACCACCCAGAGCCACAAGGACAATGTTGTGCCCACCGACTCTCGCCACGTCGTAGTCTAATTGTTCACCGGCAGTATCGGCAATAAATGAACCGGTAGTAGTCAGATGGACATCACCCTTTGCTGAACCAATTTCCCGAAGGCGTACATCCGCAGGGACTCCGTTGACATCAACAAAGGACAGATACACGCTGTCAGTACCGCGTCCCACGATCCAGTTCTCGTCGCCGTTTCCTGTCAAATGAACGATCAACGGATTTTTACCGTCCGCTCCGAGATAACCACCAGCAGCTTCAAGGATTGCGTTTTTGGCGGTAATATGAGGTCTTGTATCCTGCAAACCTCTGACAATTCCTATCAAGTTACCATCAACTTTCAGGCGAAGTTGCTCCGAACCACCGGCTCCGGCAACGATGGTATCCACCGTTACATCGGACTCCGAACCCAAATAGGTTGCTCCGCCCGATGTTGTTTTCAATACACCAGTTGCCTGGATGTTGATGTCATCGTAACGCTGGAATCTGTAGTAGGGCAACTCGATAGACTTGCCGTTGCGACTGAACGTGATAAAACCAGGTGTGTCAAATGTAACATCATCCCATTCAGCATCGGCTATGGTTCGTCGCCAAATTTCCCAGTTCGGATGTGCTTTTAACTCATCAAACGTCAACCCGACCGGGATGTCAATTGTGCCGTTTTCGTTTCCAATCGTTCCTGTAGCGAACAGGGTGATATCTCGTCCGGCGAAGTTCGGTGCCTCGATTATACTGGTCGTGTTCTGCCGTGTTCCGGCATCTTGTGTCAACAGGAAGGTCGGAAGGGCAATTTGATTTTCCAGTTGCTCTTTCGTCCAAGCGGTGAACTCCGTCAAATCGGCTATTTCTTTGTCCGATGCCTTGTAAGCATATTCGAGATCAAAACCCAATTTGAAAGCATTATGGTAAAACTCGGTTCGTTTCTCTTCTTCGTTAAGAATATCCGCATCAGTCAGTTGGGAATTCTTGAGAATTGCCCGTTGTTCGTCGCTGTACTGGAAAACGTAGTCCGGGTTGTAACCTTCCTCATTGATGTTTGTCCACGCCTCAAAATAGAGATCAGTGAATTCTCTTTCAAAAGCGGCAATGCGATTGTCGATACGGGCTTGATATTGTTGGTTTATACTGCCGTCATCATTTTTAGCGATCAAACCGAGGTCTTCTCCTAAAGAGGCATAATCGCTGTTCGGATCAATTGCTTCGTACAAGTTTTTGTCGAAAATGCTCCCCAGCACGTGGATGTCCAGATCGCCGCCGGTGCTGATGATCTGATCAACATACAAGTCGCCTGTGTGCTTGATATTGATGTTGCCGCTTGCCGTTGCTTTGACATTTCCACCGGCACTCATCAGGAAATAACCGTTCTCGTCGAATTCGAAAAAGCCATCTTTATTTTCACTGGCGAGTCCAATTCTGCCGAATCAGTAACGGCACTGGTCATCCCACTGGTGCTAACCGGTATAACTGAACTGTTAAACACAATGGTTTGGGCATCCAGTACCGACTGTCCCGTGCCTGCAATGTGATTCCTGTACCGCCCCGCAAGTATGTTTGTGTTTTTCCATGAATAAAAATCACTATCTACAATGTTGATTTTATTGGAACCTGTCCATTGGACCAACGATCTGCCTCCTGCCGAACCAACACCTCCTGCGGCTTGCGTAGTGTGCAGAGCAGAAGCACGCAATTCTTGCCACGCATTTGCTGTAATATCTCCCGTCAAAATGTTTGCACCAGTAATGTCAATCAGGGTGTTGAAATCCATACGTAAGTTTGTGTTACCAAATGCTGCGGCAGCAAGTCCGCCCGCATCAACTTGTCCGCTGTTCTCCGTTTTTATTACTCTGACAACGGACTCAATCAACACCTTATCCGTTTCCGCCCACGGATTTTTGTCGTCTCGACTCCTAATGGCGGCACTGCCAACGGTGACATTGGCATCTCCACTGAGCCCAAGATTCGTTAGTATTCCCGCACCACCGACTAAACCGCCCGCCAGTCCACGAGTATCCACTTGGATATTGTCATACTTTTTCTCCGCCCGGAGGGAGACGTTCGGCGAGTAAATCTTGACTCCATCGCCGATGTTGACGACAGCATCGCCTTTCAAGTTCAACCAACTGAACGCACCACCTACTCCCACAGCACCAACAGAAGTACCATTGGTATCAAGCTCGAAATCTCTGAACGTTTGAATGGCGTTGACATTCACGGACGGTCCTCGGATCACGCTATTGTTTTCGATAATCGTGTTGATGTCGCTTGTGAAATTGACACTACTGAATGTTGCGGCAATAGCACCGAGACCGCCGGCACCGGCAAGCGTGTAGGTGTTGGCACTGTTGACGCTTTGTCCCTGAAGCGTGAATTCTTTCGCTACCGTTGCCGTGCCGGAAAAAGATGCCGTAATATCGTCATTAACGCTGAGAACGCCCACCGCAGCACCGGCAGCAACGGCACCAGCCGCAGCTCCATAGACATTCTGCTTGACGGTGTTATTGGCAGTTGCATTAGCAATGATGGAGTCAGTTGTCGCGTTCAGTGTGCCGCCGATAGAGAGTACCGCCGAACCACTCTTTACATCATTATTCAAACCGATCTGATCACCTAGGTTCTCGCCGGAATGTTTTTGGCTCATATCACTGGCTTTACCAACGGAATCTGTAAGAGCAGACATGGTTTTTTCATCGCCGTCGAGGTCAATTCTTCCGCCCATGTTGATCACGGAGACGGACGCGGCAACGCCTACCAACCCGGCACCGCCCGCGTATGTTTTTGTATCAACATCACGGGACAGTATTGCGTTGAGTTTAATGTCTTTTGCAGTAATATCAGAGTTGGCAATAAGGGAAGCACCGTTTCGGACTACGAGAACATTGATACCGGCACCGACACCAACAGCACCGATACCGGCACCGCCGATAACGGTATTGCCTTGTTCGAAAATGCTTTCCGAGGCAACGTCAACAATCCCCTTCTCTGCTGTGAGCGAACCAATGAATTTACCTTCCTCATCGGTGGCGGAGTTCTTGATGTCAACTTTCGTTTCGTCATTGACAATGGTAACAAACACTGTACCTGCAACGCCGACGAAGCCCCCGCCAACGGAATGTCCCTTCATGTAAACGATGTCGGTCGTTCCTTTACCGGTAATATTGATATCGCCAGACAAGGATTCCAACGTGCTATCGGCAATGGTAACGTGCGTCTCCTGTCCAAAGACATTTACACCAGTGGCGACACCGACACCGGCGTAAACCCCGACCGCAATCACGCCACTAATCTGCCCCAATTTGGTTGTACTCGCGGCATTCACTATCAGGTCCCTTATTACGTGCGTAAAGGAAAATGGCATTTGTCGCTGTTGTTGTCGTATCTATAAAGGATACCACGTTGGTTGCCGAAAGATTATTAACGGCAACGCCTGCACCTATTCCCACTGTTCCCCCTCCGCCTGCACCAATGCTGACCGCAATGATACGGTTGGTACTATCAGACTGTGCTGTTACACCCGCTACGGAGTTGATTTTTGCGTCCTCAGTGATAATCCCGCTTGCACCGCCGATGTTATTGTAAACGAGACCTGCGCCGACACCCGCCGTTCCTCCCGCACCAACAGCCGCAGCAATGGCAAGAATGTCACCTTTGTTTTTGGCTTCAAATGTTATTTCGCCGTTTTTCGATTCGATACTCGAATCGCCGGTGATATAGACTTGCGTAATGTTATCGCTATTGGCGAGTGCTTTTATCGTGCCGGTTGCGGTTGAGTCTTCGCCGAATTGTTTGCCGAGATCATCGCGAATTGATGTTTCTCCGGTTGTGCCGGTTTTTGTCTGTTCTTTTCCGTTTTCATCTTTGTATTTTTGTTCATATCCGATTTCACTTGTGGAACTCTGGGCAATTTCTTTTTCTTGCTCGTTTCCGTCTTTATCAGTATATTTTTGTTTTGCATCGCTGAAATCTGCCTTTGTGTTACCGCCTAATTTCCCGATAGTATTAATGGCAAGCGAAACTCCGACTCCAACATTACCGCTTGCCCCGACTGATAGTAATGCGGAAGTTAAAGCGGATTCGTTTAATGCTTTGAGGTTCACAGCAGAACCTGAAATGTCTATTTTGTTCACCAAAACCTGTGTTTCATGGGAGATTTGATTATAGCCGACCGATGCACCGACTGCGGCACCACCGCCTGATGCGGCAACGTTAACACCGATGCCGATAATGCCTGATGCATTGCGTGCCTGAACGGTAAACGTGCCGTTTTCGCTTTTTAATGTGTTGTTATTTCCGGTATCGTATATTAAGTCTCCTTTTGTATCTTTGTACGCTCCAAGATAGACGGCAGTGCTTCCGCCGATGAGGTTCACTCCGACATTGCCCGAAACGGCGGCACTGCCGGTACTTCCTGCAACTCCTATTCCAAGAGCAAAGATTCCGCCTTCGGTTGTTGCGCCGTAAGTTGCGTTGCCAGTAGAAGTAATGCTTGAATTGCTGACGGTTGTTGACGTTGTATCGGTTAAAATGTTGACTGCAACGTTTGCGCCGACTGCTGTTGATTTTCCTCCCGCGACGGCAAGAGCAGCGGTAACGATTCTTGGCGACTGGGTAGCAAGACCGAGATTGGCATGCGCTTGCTCATATTCTTTTTTCTTTTGACTCTCTTCTGCTGTTAATTTTGTTTGCTTTTCCTTTTGCGCTAATAGGTTATATTCTCTTTCCGTGATGATTTCGATTTTTTCGCCATCTTCGTCATATTGCTCCGTATCAAGTTTGATGTCCCTGTTGGTGTATTCGCTTGTACTATATTCACCATCCTGATATTTACTTCCATCCATTTCACCGAGAATATCATTGTAATACGATTTTGCGCCGAGTCCTGCTTGAGAAGTCGCATCTACGATTAAACCGCCGCTTAATGTAAGCGTTGACTCGCTGATACCCGCAGCGGTAGTACTGTTGGAAATAACGACTGCCGTAGTTCCGCCTACGGCGTTAGAACCACCAGCACCTCCGAAGGCAATGGTCAAGATGGACGAAGTATTGTGGGATTGTAAAGTTAAATCTTTCGCGTAAAAAACAGAATTGCTTATGTTCGCGTGCGTGTTGAGACCGAGATAGTTATAAGCGACAGACGCACCGACGGACACATTTCCGCCGATGGCGAGACCGCCCGCCAAGGAATAGATTCCTGCGGCATCGCTTGCCGTTGCGGTGATGTTGCCGACAGTGTTGTCTTTCTTTTGCAGATATGCATTCTGAATTCGGACAAAGGTGTCATCGTCAAGGAAATTGAACGTTATGCTACCACCTACTTCGGTTCCTTTGTCGGAAGTTGACCCTGCGGCACCAGCAGCGATGGAAATGATACTCCCGGTTCGCTTGGCATTGACGTTCAATGATTCGTATGTGATTTGATTCGCAACGGTATTCGTTTTCGGCTGAATGTACGCAATGGTACTTCCATCCAGTACGTTAACTGCAAGCCCGCCGCCAATACCGGTGTTTGATCCTACACTGACCTGGACAACTGCCGCTCCGCCAATGGTAACGTCGAGGATACTGTTCAACGCTTCCACGTCAATTTTGCGGGCATTGATATTGACATTTCCGCTAATCCCTGCGGAACTATTTTCGTTTATGTAACTGATTGCAAGTGCTCCCGATAAACCGAAATCACCTTTTGCTTGTTCTTGTTGCCGCAAGACTTCTTGGTACTTGTTTTCATTCTTCACATTAACTTTTCGCATTTTTTGGACATTCGGGTCGTTGAGGTATTCTTGCCGCTGTGCATCTTTTGCTCGATCTAATGGCGAGTCAACGGTCGCCGCTCCTGCAACAGACACGATCAAATTCAGTCCATGTAGGTTTGATCCTATGATGACATTTTCGACCTCTGACTCAACAACGCTACCCGCAAAGGTTTCCCGTATTTTGATCGGGTCTCCATTCTCATCACGGACTAATTTTCCTTCTTCATCTCGTTGATAGTCACCTTTGATGGTTGCAAGCGACCCATCTGCATTGAGCAGGTTGCCCCAAACGGCATGAGCATCGCGGAGCATAACGGAGGATGTGCCGGAAATCCCAATACCGACCGACGAACTGCTCGCAAATCCCCCGGCAATGCCAACTCGATAGGCGGCATCATCGGCTTTGATATGAACGCTATTCGCGGTAACTTTGACTGCATCATCAATTTTGGCAAGCGTGTAGGAATCGTAAAACGAGGAAGTTATCATTCCGTCGAAACCGAATTTCCCCGACTTCCCCGCACCGATTGCAACGCCAATGTCAATTGATGTCGTTTGGGCGTTTACGGTAATCTTGCCTTTACCATCGCCATTATCGGTCGTTATATCCATGATGCCGCCATCTATTCTCGCAACCGGTCAGACAAGTTCTCATTCCAAAAGCGAACGGCAAAATGCGTGCGTTGGGAATCCCTTGCCTTCGGGATAAAATCGTGCAAGAAGCCATTCGCATGGCACTCGAACCGATTTTTGAG
>Ga0123353_10016938_pt1 | contig 10679 bp, 4 predicted proteins | sample TergutLab28metaG_3_FD_92763 | JGI IMG/M metagenome (GOLD analysis project Ga0123353, IMG submission 92763) | Labiotermes labralis P3 segment gut microbial communities from Petit-Saut dam, French Guiana - Lab288 P3 | ecosystem: Host-associated > Arthropoda: Insects > Digestive system > Gut ... | reverse complement strand
TTCACTCACACTCACACACACACCTTTCTGATGTCTCGATCTCTGACTGAAATGTTGTGAACTGATTCCCCGTTCATGTTTAGTACCTCAACTTTCTAAACACGAAAGAGCAAACAAAGAACAGTAAATTTCCAACTTTTTCTCTTTTCATTGGATTTCTTAAAATATGGGTTGACCAGATTCTGGAACACCATGCATATATTTTTAATCACCCATAAACTATATGCCATTCTAATAAATGGGAATGGACCAATGTTTCATCACAACAAACATCTGTCAAAATATCCTGGTTGCAGTTTTCTTGGATATCTCTAAAATTCTTCTGTTAATGCACTTTTCTGCACTATGGGTTATACAAGTCACATATTCTATAAATGTAATAAAGAACGTTTGTTTTCCTAGTGCACATAATAACCCCAGTTTTGTTAATTTTTCATTTCATGTGGCAAGAAGCACACTAACCTTGTATACACTTGATATTGCACCAAAGCAGAGTGCAATCCTTAGTTAAATTTCCAGCATGAAAAATTTTGATGTCATCAGCGAATAACACGTATTTAGAACAATTACACTTACAAAGGTCATTAACGAATATATTGAAAAGCGGAGGACCTAGAACACATCCTTGTGGGAGACCACAAAAAACTTTGAAAGGTAATACAAAGGTGTCTAAAATGTGTACAGATAAAAGCTAATTAGTAACGTAACTATAAAACCAGCTTACAGAGTAAAACAGGATGCAAAACAAGGTCAAATGCGTTGCTAAGATAAAAATAAACAGAATTAACTTGATGCTGAAAACTGACTAAAACTAAAATTTGGCTACCAAATTTGTTGCTGTGGTTGTAATTTTTAAGAAACCGTGCTGCCTAGGATTAAATTTATTATGAAGATAATGTGACATGAGATCATGTGTAACACACTCAAAAACTTCAGAATATTTATTTAAAAGAGAGATCACCTATAATTACTACCGGAAGCAATGTTACCTTTTTTGAATCTAGGTACCATAATCACTTTTTCCCATTGTGTTGGAAAGTGTTCCCATAACAGGCTAAGATCAAAAATATATTTACACACTCATACACATATTGTGGCACAGCCTGTTATGACAAGGCCAGGTACACCATCAAGTCTGAGAGACTTACAGGATGTAAGATGCCTTACAGCTTTAAAAATATATAATTTGGAAACAGAAGGTAACTGCAAAATATCACACAACAATACACCAGAGTGACACTCCCCTGGAGAAAAAGATTATAAACTAATTGCAGGTGCTTTTCAAAAGCTTCTGTAGGTTCAAGTGACAAGAAACCACAGAAAGTACAGGGATACATACTTCCAAAATTTGGTAGGTTGAGTTTTCAGATCATCAACTATACTCTTACACACCAATGAGGTCTGTCAGACTTGATGGTAATTTTAACAAGCTTCTGGTAGTGGAAACATTTACTATAATGGTACTCGATCTTAGTTTTCTTGTATCACCTATACAAATAATTCTTTCTCCGAATACAGTACCTCAATGAGTGAAAGAACCAACAAGTGAATTCAGGCTAATGGAAATCCAGTAAAGTGCTAAATCCATAACTTGAAGAACAATATTAGTAAAACTGTCTCCTGGAGTATCCACTCTTATGATGATGATGAAGCAAAAATAGAAAAGGGCTGTACAAGAGCAGCCATAATTGGCTGATGCATATGCTGTGTCATTTGGAAATTGAGCCCAGCTCCCTCAATGCACTGTTTGGAGCTGAACAATTTTATTTAATGTAGACTGGAAACACTGACAGTATGAGTAGATTCAACATTAAGTGGGGAATCCTGTACTCAAAACTTCCACAGAAAAATTAAAACTTGTGAATGGAAATGACACACAGCGTAATTGTTTTTGAAGTGCATGAGATAGCCTCATATGGTACTGGCATTACAGGTTATTTTGTACTAAAATTTCTGAGGTAAAATGAATAAATGAACAACAAGTTGAATTTGATTTGTTACTGCTGTTCAAAATATAAATAAAACATAATCTAATTAGAAAACTACAACCTAGATTTACTGAACAACTTACATACAGAAATAGAGTCAAAGTTTGTCAACTATGCTACACATTTTCTCACCTAGTTGCTGAAATAAGAGACTGACAGCTGTATGAGTAACAGGCAAGGAAGGACTTAGTGGTGGTTGGAGTGCTTGCCTGTCACCTGCACCAATACTGAAGCGAACCTGTGGTCCTCCTGGTGGTGGCACTTGAATGCATCCCAGAATGTTACCTACTAATGTCTCCAGTGGTACACCAATGTTTTCCACATACACTGTATAGATGATTCCTAGGCAGCTCTGCAAGAATTAAACCTCTTTTGAAGAACAACACATTTACTGGAAGAGCTACTGATTATGTGAAAGGACTGCCCTTTCTTCACTGAACAGGTAGTTAACACAGGCATTCCCACTCTTCTTTGTCCATGACCCAAAAAGTACCAGTACTAACTCCATACTACATGTCAGTCACTACATTTGACTGATTATTTTGGGTGTTCATGACCCATCAGAAGGCTTCCCTGACCCCAGTTTGGGCCATGACCCTGAGTTTGAAAAATGTCACAGAAAACACCGTAAGTATAAAATGCTATTTGCCATCAAGTCTTGTGTGTTTACCAATTTAACCACTTGACAGTTCTATTTGCTACAACTTTCAACAATTCAGATTCTGCAAGGTTTGCATGTTATGATGGTATTTACTAATGTTTCAGAGAAACATAAGCCTCCATTTTCTATGACATCCACCCTGAAAACAGAGGCAGCAGGTTCCTCTATGAAACTGGTACCAACTGTCAGACTACACAGTCTCATAACTCTGCCTGCAATATTCTCATCTTTTTCATAACACAGACTTGACACTACCACATTGCGCCTTCTGTCACATCAATGCAGAAACAAGAAACTTTATTGAAAAGCAGGTGATACTGCCTAAAGTGTTTTCACATGACATAACACAAAACTATTGTTAAACTATAACTTGTATTAAATACAGAGTTTATTTACCCTGAAAGTTTCAATATAGTCTAGCCTTGAAACAAGCACTATGCATTTTGGAGCATACATGATGCTGTGATGTGTTATTGTAGCAATGTTACGAGTAAGGCTACGAGGATGAGCATTCTCCCCGTCAACAGTATCTTCTTCCTGTAATAATATATATTTCAATCAAATCAAATGTACATTCACAGTACTTAACAGGAGCACATAAAAATTACATTCTGAGATAAACTATACATCAAATGATACTACAGTGATCTCCATGGGAAATTAAGCACTATACAAACTCACATATTGAGGTGAAAACAACAATAAGTGAATTACTGATATTTCAGCTATTCATATTCTTGGAAACAGGCATCAGCATGGTGTTATTTAACAGTCCCACCTCTTATGCTCATTGCATTACACATACTATTATAATCCCAAAATGTCAGACGTTACATTATACAACCTACGAATGTTTTTCGTTAGCAGATGCAATATTATTACCAGTATATTTTGTGATGAGCCTAAAACAAATCCCTTCAGCCTTCTCTTGTGTTACTAAATTCAGGTTTCATACTTACTACTATATCCAACACAAACGGTTCTTCCCCATTTCCAAATCCATGTAGACACAGAAAATCTACACTACTTTTAAGTACGGACAAAAAGCCTTTAATTTCACTTGTATAATATGTGTGAGTGTTATTTCGGGCAATGTTCACCATCGTGAATTTATCACACACAATGTTTCAGGGACTGACTCTGTTTCCATCATCAGAAGTAGGGAAGGAAAGTTTCTATACATTTTGGCCTGTTAGAAAGAGTTACACAATTTAAAACAGTCATATTTATTTTAAAGCACCAGTATCAGGAAGATTTAGATTTATTTTATCAGCTGAATAATTTACCTATGTCATTACAATGAGCAAACATAATAGGTCACCATATTGCAAAAACATACGGATTTTCATATCTGATCAAAAATTTTAGTTTATCTTTAACAATTAATAATTACCTCATCAACAGGTTTGCTGGGTGTGAAGGCAACTGTTTCGTTGAAACAAAGGCAAGCACAGTAATGTCTGTTTGCATCGATGTCCGTCAAAACAGACACAAAGAATCGTGGTTCCTGACGCTCTGTTGATAGTGCCCATCCCTGTGGCTGACAAAACTGTAAAACACCTCCCATCAATAAATACAGAATGTATGTATGAATGAAAGAGAAAACTACACTCTTCTGTATATGGGGCCAACATGTCAATGCCTTAAAAAACTAATTTGTTAGGTTATTACCCATTCTATGCCTTCAATGAATGGTGTATCGCTCCAGTCCTTCTCTGGAAAACGTTGCAATATAATTCCACTGCTTATCCCACTTCCTACAAAGCAATAAGGTATATAAGTGTACAACAAATTCACGTAACTACAAGAACAGTAATGCAATTTGGGTATTGTCATTTGGCATTACATCTGTCAGCCATTGGATATCTCGCTGACGGGGCCAACCTTTTATTTGAAACCACCTTGCATGCCGACTTTCAGACAGTCCCAAAATAAGTCTGACAGCACCCAAAATTTTGACAACATATTCGTGAAACGACAGTCCTACTGCTTATTTACTTACTTTCCTTCTCATGGTCGTACCCTACTATTACGAAGTAATCTGCCAACCGTGACATCGCAGGGAACAACGTTGACGATTTAGATGCATGGATTCATCTTGCCTCTCTCCATCCGTCTGCCATCTTACCATTCTCTCAGCCACTGCTCAGCCAGGCCCAACAGATCGCTGCTTTCGACAGATCACCCGTGGCTGCTTTCGATCAAACCCGCCGATCATTTATCTTGGTGAACGCCGTGAGTGAACTGTTATCTCTGACCCAAATGCCCTGAATGTTGCCAGATGTGAGCTGTGTGTCAGAAGTTGAGATTTGTGGGGGTGTTACCGTCATAACCGTTGAACGTCAGATATGTGTGTTTGTATCGAATTAAATGAATCAAGTAACGTTCTCCTGAAGTGTGGCAGATTCCTTCTGGTACTCTGTGCGTATGAGTGGAGGTAAAATTGTCCCCATTCTCCTTTACCATACCATTTATTAAGACAAGAAAAGTTCAAGGAACGTGTTGTTAATAGGTGGCAGTAAGGCCATGGTTTGAGTCTGAAAATATTTATTTACGCATTGCTGGATCTGATATGTTAGTATAGACCACGAACTGTTTCTTGGACTTTCATAATTAAGAACTACATATATTAAAATCTGTTAATGAACCTGGGCAGTACAGTAGTGCCGAAACGGTGCAATCAGTAACTGTTGCTGATGTAATTATGAAATATAGGCCTTATGTATTACAGTTTTTTTTTCATTTGCATGGGGCCTGTGCTACAAAGTTGGTTGTCAGCTTAATTTTTATATTGCACTGCATTATGACACTTCCAGACAGGGCTTAAAACACAGTGAAGTAGTGCTTTCTGAGTTTTGATGCTGTGTAGGTCTGTAGATTGAAACCAATGCTGTCATCTTGAAAGCGGAAGCAGCATGTTTTCCCCAAGGGTCAGCATCAACTTACGAACATACACAGTGTCAAAACCCAAAAGAACAGTGCTGGTCATGCAAACCTTAAATTAATAGTAGTGTGTAAGTTTTATTATTATCTCCACTGCTAGTTCTCTACGTCCTGTAAGTCATAGGTACAGCACACCTTCCTATCAAGATACAACTCTCATTCCAGGCAGACATAGCAAACTTCCACTTGTTTGGCATGACAGTGCTGTAGGCCCAAGAAACTCGAGAGCAGAATAACTGATTTCATAGTACTGAACACCAAGCACTCTGCTTCAGAAGGCACCAATACTGACTGAGGTGTTACCCTGATTTCCCGTTCTTCCAGGCAAATTGTTGAGCAGTACCTCCTTACTTTCATGTCCTTCCTAATTTACAACTCCGACACTTCATGCAGTGCAGGAAGCATCCTTGAAGAAAACTCTTCCTTTATCTTATTCCTACAACTGGTTTCCTAAGGGGCCTTCCATAAAACTATTCTTGAATATTTATTTGCCAATCAGTGCTACATTCCTTACCCAATTGGACTTATTTACCTTCCTGTGCCATTATGAAGCAACTGGTTCCTTCATACAGCCTATTCTAAGTGCAGTTGCATGATTCCCTTCCCCACTCTATCACTCTTCTCTCTGATTTCATGATGGTTCCTGTAACCAACTGGGTGACTCACTGTTACATGGATGGCTGATCCTTAAACCACTTATAAATTTTGTCTCAACCGTGAGCGTATAAGATATAGTTTTGACTCAAGCTAACATACACTGAGGTGTCATCTACTTGACACTGTTGGGTAGGCAAGGGATATTTGTTGCATCAATTACTTACCTGCAACACCACATGGGTTTTGTGTTGTATTTTAAAAATTTAATGGAGTTCATCCCATTGTGCTGTGACATGTTAATATTAGTATGTGTATTACTGTTATACACAACAAACTTCTCTTAAATTCATTAATGGATGCTACATGTTTTGGTCTCAAAGACCATCATCAGGCACTAAAACACAAAATTTAGAACATAAGTATGTGTGCATCGCACTGTTTAGAAATCTATGAGATCTCACAAATATCTCAGCATTTTTATGCACACATAGTTATGTTTTAAATTATGTGTTTTATTGCTGGTGATAGTGTATAAGACCAAAACTTGTGGTTTTCATCTTGTTCGTAAGTGAGGCATGGAGTTTTTCTGAAGGTAAGGAGCAAGGAAATAAGTATATATCTGCCACTTGATATAGGCAAAAGAGTATTATGTTTTCTGGTCTTGTTCTTTGATTAATGTTGTATGGTTGTATTGTTATCTCACGTTGTTGTGTTTGAACATTTGCACCGTTGACTGCTTCCACAGGTTTCAATGTTGGATTTTGTTTGTGTAAGCAGAGATTGCTGTAGAGAGGAATGGTGCATTATCAAGGCTTATATTACAAGTTTTATATAATATCCTTTGGCAAATAATGTTGTTCATTTAAAGGTTTTAGTTTTCATTCATAGGCATCCACATCAATTTGAGTATCACTGTTCATGCTCAGAAGTATGTGCAAGATAATTTCATCGTCTGTACCATTCCCAGATAGAAAAGTGAGTGACACTAAACATGTTTACTCTTAATTCACTTGATCCACATAACATAATGTTTCTGAAAATTTTGACAGCTCTTTAATAAGTGCTGGACAGAAAGGACTCCTCAAAGGGGGGAACTCTATAGTGAGGCTCAGTGGAGATACAGAAAGGAGGAAAGGAAGGTCTCAGAAGCCTAGAGGACTTTCTGCAACTCAATTAGTGACCTACTTATGATGGCTAGGTTACACAGGGCTCTTTCTAGGGACACAAAAATCAAGTTGGGATCTCTGGTGGCTCTTTTGAAGAGGCGTACACAATCCGAGGGGGAAATGTTAGAACTCCTGCTTGCTACTCACTTTCCCAACTCAGTAGTTACTGAAGAGATGGCAGCCTGTGTTGCTGCCCATTGCGCCAAATGATGTGATTGGGAGATGGCTACAGAGGTTGTCATCTATGGGAGAGTAGAATGGGCAATCAACTCATTTGCCCGATGTAAAAGTCCAGGAATGGATGGCATATTCCCAGCCGTATTGCAAGAGTGATGGAGGATTGTTGTCCCTTACCTGGTCAGGATTTTCCATGCCTGCCTAGTGACTGGCTGTGTTCCAGCCGTATGGTGTCTGGTTAAGGTAATGTTGATAAACAAGCCCAATAGGAGTTCCTGTACTGGACCTAGGGATTGTAGACTTATCAGTCTCATATCATTCCCACTTAAGACCATGCAAGGCTGGTGGAAAGGTTTCTAAGGGATGAGGCTTTGGCTTTAATGCCACTGCATCCCAACCAGCATGCTGGGAAATGTGTGGAAACAGCCTTTCATCAGCTTGTGGTTTGGGTGGAGAAAGTGCTTGACCAGCAGGAAACAGCTGTGGGTGTTTTTCTAGATATAGAAGGGGCATTCAGTAACACCTTTTGTGGCTCCATGTGTGCTGCTCTTGTCAGATAAAGGGTTGGCTACACCATTGTCCAGTGGATTAGAGCTACTCAGGAGGTCCACCTGGCCATGGTGACTCGTAATGGCTCTTGCATGAGGGCTGTAGTGCCTTGTTGATGATCTGATAGTGAAGCTCAAAGGGGCATTGTATACATTTAGGGTTACACTGATGACATTTACTTCTAGCAGTGGGGAAATTTCCGAACACAATGTCAGGGCTTATGCAGTGGGCCCTCCACACTGTAGAGATTTGGTGCGGCAAGGTCAGTGTTTCACTTAATTCTGACAAAACTCAACTCGTATTTACAAGGAAATGGAAACTTCCTGGTTTCTTCAAACCTCTTTTCTTTGGAGTTACCTTGCACTGTTATATGTCAGTTAAGTGTCTTAGGGTAGTCCTGGATTCTCAGCTGACTGAAGGGGAGCATGTGAATACCAAGGTGAAGAACGCTTACTATCTACTGTGGGCCTGCAGGTGGGCCTATGGTGTGACATGGGTCTGAGGCCCAAGGAGGTCTACTGGCTTTATGTCTCCATCATTCAACCATCCATCACACTTGCATCTTTAGTTTGGTGGCCCGGCTGTCAGATGACTAGTGCTAGGACAAGACTAAGCAGGATACAAAGACTTGCATGTCTAGTGATAAAGGGGGCAATGCATACTACTGCTGCAGGTGCTATGGATGCACCAACTTGCCCTCCTCCACTTAATGTAGTGGTTGAGGGTGAGGCAAGATCAACTGCACATCAACTCTGGAGTATGGGATGTTGGTCTCAACTTCACCCCAATTGAGGGCACAGCAGTATATTGATGTGGCTTCGGAAGTCGGTTCCCATATTTAATGTGAGGGTTGATGTTATGAGGCCAGGATTTGAATTTGAAACCAAGTATAGGGTTACTACGTTGAGTAGAGAAGAGCGGACCAGAGGACCTGGGACTCCTCCCACTGTTAAGGGGCTCATGTGGTATACAGAGGGGTTCAAGGCACAGAGGGGAATTGGGGCTGGAGGCTATGGGCAGTCTTTTTGAAAAAGGCTCAGCATCTCTATAGGAAAATATGCTATTGCTTTCCAGGCCGAGCTGTATGCTATCTTGATCCTGCATATGAAATTCCTATGGACATTAGACCAGAGAAGTACATTAGTGTTGGTTCTGGCAGTCAGGTGGCTTTGAAACCCCTTGAGGCTGCCAAAACAACATACAGCAGTAACACAAGGCATTGAATAACATGTCCAGCTGGCGTTCTGTGGTTCTGTTCTGGGTCCCCAGACATTCTAGGGCACGTATAAATGAAATTGTCGATGACCTCGCCGTGGAGCAAACAGTTGACCAGTTTGCTGGACCTGAACTGGCTGTGGGGTTTGTAGGCAGAATACAGGGTAATTCATAAGTCCTTCCGGGATTTCCGACCTCTGCGGTACAGTAATCGGGACGGTCACGCCGAAGGGGAGCATGTCAACAGAAAGAGAGACACCCCAAGTTTCTGCCTAAATTATGGGTGCTTGATATGTCCACCCTTGGTGTCGCGGCAGATGTCAGTCCTGTAATCAAGTTCCTGCCCCACACGTTGCAACATCTGGCGGTCGATAGCAGCGACTGCCTCCACGATCCTTTGTCGCAGCTGTGGTAAATCACATGGCATGGGGGGCACGTACACACGATCCTTGATATAACCCCATAAAAAAATCGGAGGGGGTTAGATCAGGTGACCGTGGAGGCCAGGTAAGAAGAGAGTCACTGTGAGAAGCGCGCCCAATGCAGCGACCGGGAAGATAGCATTGATGTGAGCACGGACCTCAAAATGGAAGTGTGGCGGGGCTCCGTCTTGTTGGAAAATGAAGTCATCTCTGTCTTCCTGTAATTGTGGCATTAGCCACAGTTGCAGCCTTTCCAGGTAGTTGATGCCGGTAACAGTTGGCTCCGCAAAGAAAAGTGGTCCGTAGAATTTGCAAGAGGAAACTGCACAAAACACATTCACTGTAGGTGAATCAACGGACGTGTTCCATCGTTGCATGAGGATTTTCCGTGCCCCAAATGCGTACGTTGTGACGGTTCACCTTACCACACATATGAAACGTCGCCTCATCACTGAAAAACCAGCTTCTCAGCAAACCCGTCTTCCTCTGGCCGCTGTTAGAAATCCGCGCAGAAGTGAACACGAAGGTTGTGATCCTGGGGATTCAGCGCCTGCAACAACAGCAGCTGGTATCCTCTTACGCGAAGACGTTTGCGCAGAATGCGCCAAACACTTCACTGAGGCATCTGCAATTCCCGGCTCGCGCGATGTGTTGACTTCTGAGGGCTCCTGACAAACATTTCTCGCACACGCTCGTCAGTCTCGGCCGATGGCCCCGGCAGGCCTGTTCGTTTCGCAGCGCACAGGCAGCCACTCTGCTGGAATTTCATGTACCACTCACAAACTGTTTTGTCCGTAGTTGGTTTTTTTATGGTACATGGTCCGAAACCTTCGTTGCACCGTCACAATTGACTCAGTTTTGGCAAATTCCAAGACACAGAACACTTTCTTATTCCTTGTCCACGCCATGTTTCGTCACGACTGCCCCCTAGCGGTGAAACCTGCAAGTACGCCACGGCGCC
>Ga0123353_10016936_pt1 | contig 10679 bp, 7 predicted proteins | sample TergutLab28metaG_3_FD_92763 | JGI IMG/M metagenome (GOLD analysis project Ga0123353, IMG submission 92763) | Labiotermes labralis P3 segment gut microbial communities from Petit-Saut dam, French Guiana - Lab288 P3 | ecosystem: Host-associated > Arthropoda: Insects > Digestive system > Gut ... | reverse complement strand
CAAGGCCGAACTGGGAAAAAGCATTTCGTTTAGGAACAATGAGACTTCTGCTTCATGCAGTTCGCCGTAATGACCAAGAAATGACAATCTGTTGCGTGGAAATTCACAGCGCCTCCGTGCATTGTCCTAACATGTGCAGCCGATGTTGCCCTCACACCACACTCCACAGATGCGTAAACCACAATACTCCCCTCTCACCGCTCCATGATAGTTTTTCCTGTTTCATGCCTTAATCACACTCTGAGAGGTAAAGCGTTTGAAGATGAGGAACGATCAAAAGTGACGCCACACAGCAACTTATACAGATGCACCGAGCGGACTGCCAGAGGTGCTTCCAGCAGCGGAAGAGCCTCTGTAATATGCTTATCCAAACAGAAGTGTTCTGGTTCAGAAGGGATCAGTACGTAATGAAGGTAACTTCAGTGCTGTTGGTTCCACAGCATCAGTCCGGGTGCTTTCTGATCAGGCCTCGTGGACGAACATCTGGATTTTTAACCTTACGTACGGAGGGGCGCTGTTCACCTCATTAGCCTTGTTAACCTTCTACCAGATAGCGCGTTCAGGGCGCTGTTGTGTGAGACTGCAGTGCTGTTCGGAGAATTGGCTTTTCCAGAATTAAGAGCACTTGATATCGTGTGAGTTGGTCATCAAATTTTTTTAAATTTTCAGCCTTTTTTTGGAAGACGTACGATCCATTAGCATGTACCCTCCCCTCCCTTCAGAACTGAATTATATCCTTCGCCTCTTGAACCCAATATGCAGCTCTACACCAACCATACAACCAACCAACCAACCAACTAACAAACAAAAGATTTGAGGGAGGACAATTGCTCCAAAGCACAAGTCCACGTCCCTCGATCGTAATCATTCTGCCCTTGACCACATCGCTGGGCTCAGTAACAGACAGCCAAAACTATTTTTTTTAGCAGAGATCGTGCTTCCAATTTCCCGTCGCGGTTAAATCTCCTATGCTGCCATGCTGAGGTCAGTTGCTTAGGAGGCAATTGCCCTATTTGGGGAGGATGAACTTTGGTGGAAAGGCATTCTGGGATTCGAACCCAGAGTGGTGAAACTAAAGTTAACGATAGACTAACCGCGTATTTTTTTAGGCTGTCCCTTTTATCCTGTCCCGCACACTGCAGCTTTGTCACATAGGAAGCCTCCATCTGCTGGCCATCCTGTGACAGCCACGCTCCTTCGGACAGCGATAAAAGATTCTGCACTTCCTTGCGACCAAGTTAACACTTTCATGTTATGTTACCTGGATGATGCGGTGTTTTACAATAAAGTGGCATGACAGGAAAAATTCTTGAGCAGCTGACAGTTGCTCGGCTGTTTTAATTTCCCACATTCAAATAAAACGTTCCGCCCTTTATCATTTTTAATAAATATCCAGCAATTTGATTTTGTACTGATCTGAGAATCGTCGGTATGTTTATATGGCTGCCTTGATATGTGTTTATCTGTGTATAAGAGAGTATGATTGATGGTGGGGTCAAGTATAGGTAATTATCTCCATTATTTCGTCCAATTCTAATGTTTGCCATCCCGAAGTGTTTAACACATATATAAATATAAAATGATGTATCAGTCAAACACAACAAAACATTATTATGTTTATTATTGTATTAAAGGCACATGTTTCGATTCTTATAGAATCATCTTTAGGCCCTTCTAAGGTACAGATCCTAAGTTAGCTATGTTTAAAATTGCGCTGTGACACCCCAAACGCTTACATTCTTGATATAGCCATGTATAAAATGCAGGTGTCGTTATGTTATTATTATACAATCAGGATGCTTATTTCTAACACTTTAACCTGTGTATATGCAGGAGGTTACACGTATGTATTTGACATGTGTTGTTATAGAAGTCTGGATATTGTTATATATATTGTTGCAAATTACCAAATATGTGTATTTCCGTTAAAACTTTAAAATCATTAAAATTCTGTGCACTAAATTTGCTCTTGAAAATGATATCTTCCGTATGTTGATATTATATTCTTGACGAACGTTTAGGCTCTTATCTCCAGTGTTGAGTGATTGGATTTATATAATGACAGTGAAGGTGTATTGATGTCATTTATTTCACGAAGTTTATTGCTCTTGTGCAACTTGTCGTTCATGTATGGTGACTGTGTGGTCTTTGTCACGTCCTGAAAATATTGATATAGCACTACTCATGAATGGTTTTTTGTAATATAATGCGATGCGTGGATCGTTCTAAAAAAATTGCTATTTACTTACATATACCAGAAGATATTCCTGTTCGTTGTTATTTGCTAGGGTTGGTTGCTAAATGTTATATCCACGTTGCACTGGTTTTGCTTCTGATGATTTTTTGTTGCTTTGTTTTGATTCCCACGTTACACTGATTTGTATTTGCGATGTTTTAGGTTGTAGTTAACTTCTGCACTATGACGCAGCGAGAGTTCTTTCTGTGAGATCTTGCGAATGGTCTTCTCACTACTGAACTTTATATTTTACTGCTCTGCGCTGTAGGCATTAGGTAACCCTCTGTAGGGATCATTATGTACTCTAGTGTCAAATATATTTTATTTTATTGTCATCATGTCGTTGATCTGGTTATTTATTTTTGTTTCGCTGAAAATGTAAAATTTTTCGATGGTATCCATCATCTGGCCTTTATTGGTAATGTAAACTGTCTCTATGATATCTTATATTGGGCCGATGAAGTGCCCATTCTCTACCAGATATTGGGAAAAACTGGATTTACTACTTCCGTATTTGAAATCCCTAAATTGTTCGTGGAAACGGACTTTGAAATATCTGTCGGTTTGTCAGATATATTTTTTATTGCATGTGGGACACGTTATTTGATAGATCGTGTTTGTATTTTGTGCGGTGATGTCTTGTTACAAGAAGTTTACCTATGGTATTTTCTGTACAGATCGTAATTTTCACTCTGGTAATCTTGAAAGCTTTCGTAATGGCTCTAGTATCTTTCCGAATGTAAGTGAATTTTGTCCATTGTACTTTCTTACTGTCTTCTTCCTGTTTCTTTTTACCATGCAAGTTCTTCGCGATTGAAGTGTCAAATCCAATGTTATGTAATTGTATTTTTTCTTTTTCCAAGTTTTCTGAAGATAATTGGTATGTATTCATTCTGTTGTAAAAGTATTGGTTTGCAGCTGATTTGTGTTCTTTAGGATGGCAAGTATCTTTTGGCTTAATGATGTCAGTATGTGTTGGCTTTCTATAGATGTCTATTGACAGCTTCTTTGGTTCTCTGAAAATCGTTATGTCCAGGAAGTTGATCTTGAACTCTGTTTCTTTTAAAGCGTAAATTTTAGTTTTGGTGTTAAGTTATTAAAATAGTCTAATATGTTGTCTATGTTTGTTCTGCTTCCATTGTAAACAATACGTATATCATCGATATGTCTGAAGTATCCTTCAGTGTTTTGATCTAATTTTGGAATTCCAAAATTTCAAACTCTTATTACATCACGATACTGAAGGATACTTCAGATATATCGATAATATACTTATTGTTTACAATGAAAGCAGAACAAACATAGACAACATATTAGACTATTTTAATAACTTAACACCAAAACTAAAATTTACCCTTTAAAGGAAACAGATTTCAAGATCAACTTCCTGGACATAAAGATTTTTAGAGAACCAAAAAAGCTGTCAATAGACATCTATAGAAAGCCAACACATATGACATCATCATGCCAAACGATACTTGCCATCCTAAAGAACACAAATCAGCTGCAATCCGATACTTTTACAACAGAATGAATACATACCAATTATCTTCAGAAAACTTGGAAAAAGAAAACAATAAAATCCATAACATTGGATTTGAAACTTCAATAGTGAAGAACTTGCATGGTAAAAAGAAACACGAAAAGACAGTAAAAAAGTAAAATTGGGAAAATTCACTTACATTCGGAAAGATACTAGAGCCATTGGAGCCATTTTATTGTGTTTGATAAATCTGCGTATATTTATCTATTAATTCGTCCAGTCAAACTCCAGTGTGCACTGGAGCTAAGGCGTTACTCATAATACATGGATTTTTACCTCCACGCCCTATACCAATTAGTAGTTTGGTGCTGCAATACTCACTGAACACGCCGTGCATGACAAACGGCACTATTCTGTTCGGCCAGCGTCTCGCAGGATTGATCAATCCGGTCCTCAGTTGTTCTTGAGACAGCATGATATCACCTTCGAACTTGCCACTCTGCTCCCACGCACTCTGCTCGTCCTTGACATCTGCAACAAAACTTACGTTAACTCACTGTGTGTAGCGACCGGATGTACCAGTTGTAACAATTCTGCTGCTGTCCTTGTGGAACAGCTTTATACTGGCTTAATTGATTTTGTGTGATGGAGTTCGGTGTTGAGTTTTACTGAAGCAATTGGGGGACTTATAAACCAAATTAACAAACTCTGTGCAGCCGACAACCCCATTCTAAGATGTATAGGTCTACATGACAAGTGTGTAGCAGGTGGTACAGGTCAGAGAGCCGTATATTCACCATTGGCATTTAAACATTTGTTCCTCTACAGCGCCATCGTGCAGTATAAGTCGGTGTCAAGTGTCTGTAGCCAGGTAAGTGACAGCTTGCTTCACGTCTGCATCTGTTGCAGATCGGTTGCAGACCGAATGTACTAGTGTCTAGTGTGCAGTGCCTTACCGATCACCCTTGCTGTGCAGCAGGTAGCCACAAAAACCAAAATCACAACGTGGAAGAACATCTTGACGGCGGATATGTTACGATCTATGTGACCTAGTTATTCAGTGCACTTAATATGAAGTGCCGGAAGGTGTACTAATTTGTCTGCATGTTTCACAACACTCAACGATAAGTTATCAGTGATGTGAAGGCTTAACTTACGATAGGCATGGTTCTGGATTATTGCTATTCTGTCGCCAAGTACTGTCCCCCTTTTTTTTATGATTTGAATGATTGTAACTCGCACCTACTTGCGGTTTGGAACTTGAGTGTCACTGTCTGGTTCTTGATAAAGATAACGGTTTCCCTAAAAAGTGGAGTGCTTAAATAGGGGGATAGAAGTTCTGGCGTTAACTTTTACTGTGACATTCGGCACAATTATGGCGTCAGGGTTGTTGGCTGTTCAACCCTGACGCTCTCCCCGCCCATGGAAATTCCTTAGGAATCTCTTCTGTTAGAGGGTGGAAAACCCCCAGGGATATTGAATTCGAACACAATTGGGTCACTTGAAAATATTCCAAGTTCCCTCAAAGTACAGCGCCACTGCAGGCCACTGTGAATCGTTAAAATCTTCACAACTCTTCACCTCCATCATTCTCACTTATCCTCAAAAGTAGCATAAATAGCTCATTACTTCACCTCTGGTCCACTGTCTACAAATTGTGTAAAAAACATATTTTTTTGAAGCCTTTGGTTTTGCCATCAACAGTTTTGTGAATTACCTGTACACAGTATTCTAAAAGTATCTGTATGAATATTATTGTCAGATCAGAGGGAGGCGCGGCTACTTTTACAGCTGGCCATCAGCAGAAAGTGACTTTGGGAAGGGCAGCATTTCCTGATAATGTTATGCACCATGTTTAATGTATACTGAGTTATAAATGAAGTTGTGTTTCCATGTAATGTGAGCATAATCCTGATAAAAATATTTACAACACCTGGTATTAAAATTATCTGACATCTTGACTTCTATATATGAAGTCATACATTCGGCACATTTGAACCACCAGCATTACCGTATCGCACCGCGTCACCTCCCGTCGACGCTGTAGGTCTGTTCTATTCCCCACCACACCCCCTAAAATCAAGAGTACCAAATTCTTCCCTGTGGTCGTCCGTAAGGCAGAAATAATTTTTAATACTTGTAGGTGATGGCAAGAAATATTAACACAGACTGTAGCTGCAGACTCTGAAAAAAACAATTAATTAATGTGATTTAATTGTGTCATTATTGGCGAGGTCAGTTACTGAGATTATGTATTGTTGGTGTCAGATAAGTAAGTGATGTGGTGTATCGGTAGCCTGATACTGGCAACAGATAACTGAAGTACTGAGACAAATCTGTCCCACTGCCACTCAATCACCATAAACAGGAGAGAGACTGGCCTGGGAATGAACACAAGCTTCTGCACTGACAGCCTGTTGCCTGACTGAATGTATTTGTTTATTATTTTGTGTTTTGATTACTCTTATGGCTTTAAGGAAGAACCACAATTCTGTCTGAGAACTCACAACTTGAAACAAAAATAAATACAGTAGTTGGCTTAACTTTGGATCAATTGTTTTCTGTCCATTCCATGAGAATGCGTAAGCACTGTAATGCATTACACTAAAATAACTAGTCATACGGCACTCCGAAAATGGTGATGTGGCTTGCTGAGTTTACATTATAATTGCGTTCTTTCCCTGTTGAAGAACAGAGAAGTTACACCGTATATATACTGCACTCACTCAGCCACACAATAATATTATATTGTAACGCTGTGCTTGTTGAAAGTTTAATTTTCTTGCTGTTTAACCAGCAAATGTGGTGCTCAGATGTGAGTTGCTTAACAAAAGCGAGGATGTGCTGCCTGGTTAAGAATGACGACATATCCAATGGAGTGGCAATGGATGAGTGTAAAGTAATGGTGAAGTGAGGGTATTAAGGGGAAGTGAAGGAACATTACAGATATACCTAAACATAAATTTTTACAGTACCGTCAAACAGAACAACGTTTTATGTTCAGTATGGCCACATGTTTTGTTCTAACAAGACGGTCGTTAAGCTACCTTTGATAAAAGTGTAATAATATTTTACAGTAGAGCGCAAATTGTGATTGTTATGTGGATCGCACATGACTTGTCCGGCTTACATAAAACTGTATAATCTTTCGATGTGTAATATCTCGGCCGGTGATTGTTCTTAAATTACGTGTAAAAAGGTCAAATGTAAGTAGGAAAAATTTCAAAATGTTTTTATTTGTGTAAAAATTATTAACACTCCAGTGTTGGCCAAGTGCTGTTAAATTGTTGAAAATCCTACACTGTTTCATTTATAGAGTTTATAGATATGCAGTAAATATGTCGACACATATGTCTTGATACACATTGCGTAAATATTGAATATGTTTAACTTGCTGCCTTATGAGAGAATGTATTGTGTAATGTGATGTGTAATGTATTCTGTACTGTAATGTGTAATGTATTGTGTAATGTGATGTGTAATGTATTCTGTACTGTAATGTGTAATGTATTCTTTAATTAATACGTAATGTATTGTGTAATGTGACCTGTTTCTATATAGGAGATGTCATTATTGTTACAAGGCATTTTGGAAAATCTTCGTGATGTAGTTTTGTGCGGGGTGCTTACTGGTTTGGTGGAGGAATGATTCTTAAATAAAGATTTTAAAATTTATTTATTTAACTGAAATGACTGGCAATTCGAGGCGTAATTGTGTGCAAAATATCTTCTCCCATACCAGCACGATGCTTAAACAGCCATTGTTACTGTACATAATAGTGACAGTGGTGTGGAGTGAATGTGATATCTTAGTAGAGAGCGACCCACTTTTGGAAACTCTGACGTCACGGCCACGCGAACAATCACATCAAAGCGCCCCTCCCACAAAACGACCAATCACATCATAGCGCCTCCCACCACGCGACCAATCACATCAAAGCACCCCCACAAAACTCTCTATTCTACATGCATAAACCATACTTCATTACTCTCTGCATTACAACTTTACTGAATGGACTGTCTGCACTATATTTACCTACGCCTTAACACCATTCTAAAATGTTAGCCTACTCTTCGTTCTGCGTGCACGACCGCATTCAGTCAGTTAATTACCATACAGCCTACATTCCACATAATATCTATTCTACATGCACAGGCATTACCACATAATTACTCTTTGCGTTACAACCTTACTGAGTGGACTGTCTACAGTACATTTACTTACGCCTTAACTCCATTCTACACTGTTAGCCTACTCTTCGTTCTGCACGCACGACCGCGTTGAGTCAGTTAATTACCATACCCAGCCTACTTTCCACATATTCTCTATTCTACATGCACAGGCCTTACCCCATAATTACTCTTTGCGTTATAACCTTACTGAGTGGACTGTCTACACTACATTTACCATCCGCCTTAGCTCCATGCTACATGGCTGCCCTAATAGCTACAGTATCAGAACGCCTGTAAAAAAAATGTGGTAGCGCTATTAGTTAATACTAGTAGGTCAGAATTCAATTCCCAATGTGCAATTAGAATTTTTTCATTTATATAAAATCCTTCTGCTCACGTTATGGCCCCTAGTTTCAGTCAGAAATAAGTACCAGAAATATTTCCTAGGAGGTAAAGGCGACCGGTGCGAAGGGTTAACAACCTTACCGTCATCCTGTGCTACTGTCTTGAAATCTAAGAGCCTTGGTATTTAGTGTGTTTGCGATATTTTCGGCGTAATTGATTTGGCCTGAGGGGTGAAAGGTACAAGTCGAGTAAGTGAGCCATTAACGCTAAGGGACTTGGCCTGAGGCATGTACAGGTTTCTAAGTGGGTTTGCGATTTTATCGGTGTAAAGGAATGTTAATGGGTTCAGCCCTGGGCGTGAACAGATATAGTCAGTAAGCTACTCAAGAACGGTAATGAAGACCACGACCGCATCAGTTGGTAACTAGCCGTCGAACCACGTGCGTGGAGTGTAACTCAAGTGGTAACTTTGTGTATGTACCTCTACCGCCTAGTATAAACCTAAAACATTAAAACTTTAAAACTGAGGCTGATCGTCGAAAAACATATGAAACGTGGCGTGTACCCTTCATGGATGCAAATCAACTGGCCGCTGCGGGATTTTACTTCACAAACCTGAGTAATATTTTTCGTTGCGTTTTTTGTGGAGGGGAAATAGGCTGCTGGACGGATGGAGATATTGCCTTGAAGGAACACCAGCACTAGATTCTATCTTGCGGGTTCGTTAAGGGGCTGTGGGTTGGAAACATTCCTGTTCTTTCTAACGGCCAACCAGAGAAATCATCTCAACAACCTACCCGAAGTCGCGACGTGTGCGGGCTTCATTTCGAGTTAAGACACAATTTGCTGCCAGAACGCAGTAAGTACTATTATTTGTATTTCTTGTTTTGTTATGTTTGTGTCTTTTATTACTCCGCACTAATTTTCATTGCTCTTTTTCAACTACAAGTCCCAGAACGTTTAAACACGTGATAAGACAAAACAATTGTAGCCAATGGGACGGCCCCCCTACCCTGAATTCGGAAGACTCAACGCCCGAATGCAGTCATTTTCCACCTGGCCTTCTTTGCCCAATCAAAACGCTTACGATCTTAGCGAAGGTGGATTATTTTATACTGGTAAGGTACTTTATAAACAAAAACCTGTTTATTACAGAAACAAATATATTGTCGAAGAGCCTGCTAATATAAAGTTGTTTTTGTTACAGGAATAAAAGATCACACCATCTCATTCCATTGGGTTGTTGCTCTAAAGGCTTGGAAAATTACTGATTCAGTTTGGCGGGAGCAGGTAAGATGGAGTCCGAAATGTGTTTACATACTACATATAAAAGGCCCTGCATTCGAATTATAATGTGCTCCTCGGACAGAATAATGTACAGCGAGTGTGGTTTTGTACAGCCGTTCCTATTTCGTATACATTTATACCAGTTAAGAGTTTCAGTGTGCATGTTCTAACCTGTTTACACTGAGGCAAACACCGACCCCCCCAGTTTCAGTAGTGGTAGTCTAGTCCGCTTTCACAGTTCACCAGCAAGCCTCGCTGTGTTCAGTCGTAAAAGTTACACACAATGGATTTTCTAAATTTTCGCGACGTTACGTTCTTTCCAAACTCTAGCATCGGACGCTTATGTGAAGACTTGAATAATATTGTAGGACAGGGTGTTTGGTATGATACATTTCAAGTTAAGAACACAAAGTAGTTATGGCTCGGGAATGATATTGTTACGACCTTGAACAGTGACAAATTGTTGTGTGGTTCATTTGGTCTGTACCCGAGTTATGATGCCGGTATCCTAAACTCTGTGAAGGAAATTCATTTCAACGTGTTGTGTTGTGAAAAGTTAAATTACGCAGCTTATGTTGAAAAATATATTGCCAGTAAAGAGTATAGTGTTACTTATAAAAAGCATACAGGAGATTATTTCGAGTTATCATCGAGTAGTAAGACAATTGCATTATCATTTGAAGCAAGACAGTTTCCAAATCTGCCATCCGAACTACAATTTGCTCAAAATGTGATAAAAAGAATGCGTTTATCGTCGCTAGCCTACGGTATTGTTTGCATCAACAAGCGTGTAACCTATATCACTAATGAAGTACTTACGTCAAGACATGACGCTTTTTTTGAACGTTACAATTGTGATTTGGAATTACCTAAACATTTGGCTGGCTGCACATTGTATACGCGGTAGTGTTCCATGTATCGTTAAAAAAAACCTGTCCTTTCTACATATTAAACTGCACAAAGGAATCCCATCTTTTGTTTTGAGAATCTCGGTTCCATTGTGAATTATTTATTAAAGACGAACCTGTAAGTTTAAAATCACTATGTGTTAATAAGTTACAAAGTTTACTCACCACCTAATCAAACTCTAAGTGTTGAAACAAATTGCGTTTTTAAAAATTTACGCGTTTTTAATCACACCGCAAGCAAACTTTTG
>Ga0123353_10016935_pt1 | contig 10679 bp, 10 predicted proteins | sample TergutLab28metaG_3_FD_92763 | JGI IMG/M metagenome (GOLD analysis project Ga0123353, IMG submission 92763) | Labiotermes labralis P3 segment gut microbial communities from Petit-Saut dam, French Guiana - Lab288 P3 | ecosystem: Host-associated > Arthropoda: Insects > Digestive system > Gut ... | reverse complement strand
GGGCAATTTTTATACCAAAGGTGAAGGGGAAAACCCTATACCTAACCCCCCCCCCCCCAATTTGAGCTAGTACATTTCCTTTGAGACTCAGCAAAAGCCAGTATACTTTGAATGATTTGGTTTAACTGCAGCGACTGTAGCGTAAATCTGTTCATACAACAACAGTTTAAATTTAAATGAATATGACAAACAAACATTCTATAGACACTCATTAACAAATACTGTGACATGCAAACACACTACATGCAGTCACGAAAATGTAGAAAGTTCAAGATTTCAAGCTTCCACCGTCGTGTTGATAAGATCTTCGCTCTTCTGGGCTGTTACGTAGGGTATTTTGGTAGTTGTTTACCGACGTTTCGAAACACTATCTGTTCCATCTTCAAGTGTCTAGGAGTCCAAAAATCTATAAAGCAGGAATTTTGAACTCATTTTCCTGTCCTTGTCTAACAGTTACCTTCCTAAACTGATCTTTGAGAATGGGACGGTAAGGATGTCTCGAACGTAGGTACAAAAACTACCCACATATTCTCTGTAATAACCTAGAAGAACGAAGAAGCAAACAATTTAAACCTCTCAATCCTAGAATAAACTTTCTCATAATCAAAATGTGTAAAAAAGTGGAGATAGTTTTGGCACAAAAAGAAACCTTCTTACAGTGCCAATAAAAACTTAGTAAATTTAAGCTCGCAACTTCGATTTGTTAGGTCAAATTGTCTTAATAAATATCTTTCGAATTTTTCGCTGGAATATGAACGGAAATTTTAACTCAATACAAATAAGTAGCAATAACAAATAGTAACAACATTCAACGAATGAGACATGCAAAAAAGCCAATCAAGCTTCACAAATTATGTGATTATTGTTTTTCATATGTTATCTCGCACCAGAATTCCAGTATTAAAGCAAGAAGTGGATATTTGATGTAAGAAAAACTAAACTTTCAGATGACACTCACCAGTGATTGACATCCACGGGTACCGGGGGATGTCCGGGATAGGCTGGCCTGCAGACGCGGCCCCAGGCTGCGAGCATGACGACAACGGGTCAGCGGCGGCTGAAGCAGCGGCTGCCTGATGGTAAAATTGTGCCGCGGCTGCCATCGATGCCGACGCTGCAGAAACTGTGCTGGCAGCAGACACAGCTGACGCCGCTGCTCCATTCTGATGATGATGACCCAATGTGTAATTTACCATGGAATCTGGAGTGGGTACGTTTGCTGTTAGTCCTGCGGTATACCTGCAAGACTTATCTGCTACCGCGTCCACAGCTGCAGCCGCCGCCAAAGCTGCAGAACTTGCTGCTGACGACGTAAATGCCCCCGGCACCATGGAGCCGGAAGCAGCCGCAGCCCCAGCAAATGCAGCAGCAGCCACTGCTTGCTGCTGCTGATGGTGGTGGTGAGCGGCAGCTGCTGATACGTAAGGATACATCCTGCTGCTGACTGCTGCTGTTGAAACTATTCCAGGAGATGTGGATGATGAAGTGTGCTGAGGCGACGAGGACGCCGAGGAGGGTGAATGTTGGGTGCTGATTGAACTGCTGTAATTGACAGCTGAAGCACTGTTGCTAATATTGTTGCTATTGTTATTGTCACTACTGACAGAAATACACGATGAAGGGGGTGGAGCTGTAGAAAACAGAGACGATGTTGGAGCACTACTGGCAAGTAAATGTTGCTGGTGATGCTGATACAGTTGATGGTGATACTTGGGGAGCATACTATCAAGCAAGAATTTTGAACTCATTGCTCTTTCTCCTGCTGTCCTTCAGTTAACTTGTCTGTAGCAATCAGCTGATTGTGTCCACCAGATGTAATCACACTTGGGATGCTATTAGCACAACCCTGAGCACTGACAGTTCTTGTACCATTCCTGGGGTTTAACCCTTCTTCATTGACAATGTGATGCACCATTATTTCGAAATTATTACGTTTCCGTAACACATTAAACGTTTTTAAATGTTACAGAAGAGTAAAATATATCCCTTACGTACGAAATAACTTGTCCCTGGCTCTAAGACAACGAAGGTTTCTTTTCCTTGTCTATCTTACATCTGATACAGGCCAACCACAACTAAAAACCCAAACAGCACCAAGTTAATGATGGTTACTGCCGATAATAATGCAAACCCTTGTACTACTCTTCTTAGTGTAGGGCTTTATGTTTTTTTATGACGTACACATCCCGCAAAAAATGGGGGTACGGGTCTCAAATGTTACCGCGTGCCGTTAAAAAGGCCACTATCGCATCAAAAAACCCTATTCACCCTCAAAATTTCTTACGCGTTCTTCTCCTTTACTTCTTCGAATCCTTTATGGCCCCTGTATGTAGAGGCTATAGCCCTCTATACCCAGCTACTATACCTCCACCAACTAAATGTAACCCCTTACAATAATGGCGCTAGCTCCTTTCCCCCCCTTTAACTGAAAAGTCCGCCTCTCTGCATGTCGTCCCCACTCCTACCTTTTGGTATCTCTGTCTTCTATGCACTCCTCCACAGAAGCACTGAAACGGGACCGACACACACATACACACTTTCTCGCTCTCTCTCCGTTGTAGACTTGTAAATAACACAGGCCAATCAGAGTACAGGTGTTGTTGGAAGCAACCAATAGGAAGCGGGAATGTCGACCGGCCTCAACCCAAGATGAATGAGGACCATGGCACTAGAGGTTGGATACTGTGGCGTACTGCTGGCTGAGCGTGCTGAGGATCTCCGGCACTACGAGAGACTAACGGCAACTCGGGTATATTCCTCCTGTGTTTCCAGTTACAATTATCTCAGGCATTTTCCTTCCAGTTTAATTCCTTTTAGCTTGCCTTCTCTTCGCAGGACTCTCCACGTTCAATACTTCGCTATTTCTTGCTGGGTTTCATGTTCTCGAAATCTGTGAGCATAAGAGCGGAGGGGGCATACCCCTCCACCCCCTCTTACAAGACTTGTATGAAACTGGTCCAGGGTGGTGGGAGTCGGATGCTGCCATAATGTGCCCGCTGCGTGCCACGGTGATGACACTGCCATCTATCGGTAGTACATGTCAACTACTACAAAGGCACCTCGCCCGCAGTTTGGCTCTGCAGTGCTGATGATTCGTTATCGGTTTTTTGTTGCTTTCAATGAAGCGTAAAAAATGTAGCATAGTAACATAAAAAAGGAGACGGAAATCGAAGCCTCATAAAACCACACACAAGACGTAACACTCTAACAAACTGCATGAGCTTCACTTCCTTGACAATAAAATGATATCACAGACAGTATTTAGTGCTGCAAATTTAACGTCCATGCCTCAAGTTCGCCTCGAAACTCATGTGCCTGTGAAAAATCACGTAGCTGTCTTGTCATCTGTGTTAAATTTCCACAACTTGGAAATACGTGTAGGCACGGACAGTAATTTCCATGCGTAACAGACATGTGCATTGAATTATTAACATGATATGTTACTACTGGCACACGTTCAATAGACGTAGTCCAGTAACAGTACAGAGAGGAATTTGGTACTGATGTGACTAAGAGGTGCTCACGGCCCACAAGTCCCGCTGTACGCAAGGGATGAACGCGTTAAGTGCAGAATACAACACAACCAGTAACTCAGTTTTGTACAAACTCATATTATTAGCCTCCATATCTTTTGTTATCAAGTGCATTACATTCTATTTATAAAGCTACTGCGTTTCTTTAATTTGTACAGGTCAGACATACAGATATAATTCTATAATTCCCTCTATGTTAAGATAATTCTTCCGGTGGTATGTACAACATTACTTTGCGTAGCCATATAAAAAAAAACAGAAATTGAAAACAGCTAACGTGGAAAGAAATTCACTGAAAATATAAAATGACTAACTCGATTCAGTTTCATATTTTCTGCGTGTAGTAGGAGGGACCGCAACCAGATGCACCCTGTAGGAATGTAAGAAATGTCAAAGACAAACATTTTGACCTGTATATTAGAAAACCTCATCTCCGTGTTGCTTCTGTTCCACTGCCGTAGTTGGGAAGTACTCAATGAAAAATGTATCTACACACACAGGATGTTTGTTCAATGGTCTAGATCGCATTCCATAATGAAAGCCTTAATTTTGCGGTCCCCAAAGAGGCGCCTTTCACTGCTATTTATACACAATATAATAAAAAAATTGTATGTATAACAGAACATTATACGCTGAGCCCTATTCAAATGTATGTACTCATATACACCGGCACTGGAAGCCGCTGCAACTATCGTGTTCGTGGTATGGCTACTGACTGGTAATAAGGAAATATTTTACTGTTCTGGTACAGCCCATATACTGGGCTATCAAAAATGTGGAAGAAAACATACACAATTTACTAAATAACTGAGTAGCGAATAAAATATTAAGACGAGAAAATTAGTAAATGAACAAAATAATTGATACAAGGTGAAGGTAGCGCTTACCTTGTGGTCTTGAAAATTTTCAGAATTTTAACCTGCAAAAGAAGACAGATTTTTCAAGTTATGTTATTGAACTAATGGGATGACAATCAACATCTACTACAAAATCACTTACACGAAGAGCAGGTGATTCGGTTCACACTGAGGCCTACAACAGATAAGGAGCGGTACGTATCATTTTAAATTTACTGGGAGCGTGAAATGAATTTGATACTTTGTTATAAGAGCAGTAAAAGAGAAGTCAGAGTCTAGTAGTTTACATTTACTGTACACGAAGTACTGAAATATGAAAAGGAATTTTACAAGCGACTCTGGTTACACCTGAGGGTTGTTTACTTTACAATCGCAACATATGTATTTAATGATTCAGCTCGTGCCGAGCAGTAAACACACTTCTCGATTATAAAATCAATCATTTAATTCTGTTAAGGAATAAGTAGAATCTTTTCTTGAGAAACTTACAAAATAAGTTTGAAATTGGGCATTGGTAGATTTGTAATTTTGCAGTGTTTGAACTGGTGGTATATGTAGTAACCACTACGCTTTAAATGTTAAGATTTACCACGCACGCTGTATAATTCATGTCCTGTTACTAAGCTTCAATTTCGAACAGGTTTCATATCCACAGAAAATAAAGCTCAACTGATTAACGTATCTGTAAAGTACGGAATGCAGGAGCCTGGATCGATGTCCAGGTTACTTTGCTGAGTTTTTGTTTTCTTCGACCATTTAGTCTAAAACCAGCATAGTGGCCTGCAATACAATAGTTTACAGCCGCTATCTTCTTCGTCCTTCTAATTTACTCTGTTGCAGTAACATGCTAGGAAAGCACGGAAGCGAGGAACTACAGAAAAAAGCCATACAGGGCAGTGCATACATACTACGGGAAGTAAAGGTAAAGGTAAAGTTCACAATAGAGTAGGCCATGAAGGCTCAGAGATGGAGTAGAGATACAGCGGTACTCTTTCTTTAACCTCGGCGCAAGATGGAGGTCACCCACTGCCATCAACGTCACGCCCCGACCGCTTAGTACTAATGTAAAAGCACGCAACGTTCAAATTTGATGTTCGTGTGGCCGTGCTTCTGTAATATGAAAAGATTTTGAGACCAACTGGATGCAACAATTATGATTTATTAATCAACCCTTAGCCTAACATGTTTCGGGCACCATTATGCCCAACCTCAAGAACGCAAGGCCCTATGTAACTGCATATGGTTTTCGGCATTTAGCTTCCCAAGACTTCAGCCAGCACATTAAGTGCTGAAAACCATATGCAGTTATATACGGCCTTGCGTTCCTGAGGATGGGCATAATGGTGCCCGAAACATGTTGAGCTAATGGTTGATTAATAAATCATAATTGTTGCATCCAGTTGGTCTCACAAATCATTTCACGCAACATTCATTTTGAGAAATTACATGCACCATACATTTTACTAGAGAATAGGTGCATCAATACATATCGTAGAAACATGACTGTTGCAGGTAAGAAATTGTAAATACCCTGAATATAGGTGATAACAAGTTATTATTATTATTATAGTGGCTGTGTTATAGTGGTAAACTGTTATGGTGTTAATAAGTTAGGAAGTCTATGTAACTCACAAAAGCGTAAGTTATGAACTTGCTGTCTTAGTATATGCTACTAGAGAACATGAAATTCCCTCTCCTTTAATTAAGTTCATTAGAAAACAAGTTACACTCGAGACGCTTGCAAAACTCATGTAAATCTTCGGGCATAGAGTCCGTTATTTTTTCGATTTTTATCACTTACAATACACCGAATTCCTCGAAAACTTCCATATTAAAATTTAATGAAAATACGTTCAGTGAATCTCGAGTTTATTATAATGCAGTGCATGATTTTTGACCGGTGGAATTTTCGAACGGTATGCTGGGAGCGAGTCACTACTGAGGCGACAGCGTCGTGTTTGGTCTAGCCCTTCTCTCCGCCACTGTAAGCACAGCTGACCTTGTCACAACACCCACCCCTTGCCACTTCCCCACACTCAGTAGGCCAGTCCGCCAACACCACTAAATCCACCACCGGCCAAGAACCGCACACTGCATTGTCAATTGGGAGAGAAAAACGGACAAATGGTATTACGTTAAATACATAAATTTAAAGGCATTTCGTTCCAACTCGTCAAAAGTACAAGATAAGGAAACTAAGGACCAAATTTCAAAGGTAAAAGTTCGAGGTCTTTTTTCAAATGTGCAGTTGTTTCCAGCAAGACACTACAAAATGTTAGGCCTATGCACGATGACCCCAAGCAGCAATGAATCACTGACAATGTGAATGGCATACGTCTGTGAACGAGTTTCAGGCAGAAGATCTGAAGACATTGCTGCCTTGTAGGTCTGTCTGTCTCTGTAGCCATCATTCACCCGACTTCTCTGAACTACGTAGCAGCAAACACATTCCTCAGAAAGGGTGACGTATGTCACCATAAAGGTCACGTAACCGGCATCACCCTGCATGTCACTGCCTTAATTGAGAAGGCTCAGTTTGAGGAACGTGATTTGAGAACGAAAATGAACAGCACAATGCTGACTTTTTTTCCGTGGTGCAACATCCCCTTCGTGTCAGAGCCTAATCATTATCAAAGTTTCACGATCACGCTCATTTACACACACAACACTCAATAGGACTGCGCTGACCGATTGATCAGCATGCAACATACAGTACTCACAGACAGACAACAATGCCCACGGCGGGATTGGAACCCGCAATCGCAGCAAGGGACCGGTCGCAGAATCAAGCCTTACACCGCGCGGCCCCCGGGATCGGCAAAACGTTGACTTAGTTACTTACTTACTTACTTACTCCATAGTGCAGAGTCCTTCTTGAGAAGCTAACTGGTTTGCAGCTAGTCAAGAAATTCCCCGCATTTCCCGGAACCCGAAGGTTCATTACCACACCCACAAGCGTCCGCCACCTGTCTCTATCCTGGGCCAGCCCAATCCAGTCCATATACCCACATCCCACCTCCTGGAGATCATTCGTAATATCATCCACCCATCTACGCCTAGGTCTCCCAAGTGGTCTCTTTCCCTCCGGTTTCCCCACCAAGCTCCTATAAACCCCCCTCTCCTCGCCCATACGCGCCACATGCTAAGCCCATCTCATTCTTCTTGATTATATCACCCGCACAATATTGGGTGAGGGGTACAAATCATTTAGCTCCTCGTTATGCAATGTCCTCCACTCCCCCGTTACCTCATCCCTCCTAGGTCCAAATATTCTCCTCAACACCATATTCTCAAACACACTCAGCTTCCTTTCCTCCCTCAATGTCAGCGATCAAGTTTGGGAAGTTGATATTTTAGGGGTTTTTCATGACTGTAGTGCATCTTTGACCACAGCTAATGTGACAGAAAGGTCTGACTTTGTGTTTGTGTGGTCAATACCGCATGTACTGTGTACCACGATGAACAAGTACAAAATACAGACAAGTGAAATGAAGACAGAACAGGAAGAATTATTGTAGGGAGTGGAGAAGGTATGGAGGAAAATTAAGACACAACAAAAGATAAAATTGTACCTGTTTAGTTGCGAAGTTTGCCTGGTGGTTCCTGGTTGCCTTTCTTTTGCCAGTTGGTTATTAGCCGATCCCAGTGGCCGCACGGTCTAAGACGTGGGTCTGATAGTTCGCTTTCTAGGATCGTGGATTCGAATCCCACCGAGGGAATGGATGTTTGTTGTGAGTGTTGTGTGTTTTCAGGAAGAAGTTTCTGAATCGGGCTTGTCACTCATCCAGAGGAGTGCCACGGATTGTGTTGTATCCAATGAGTGTGATCGCGAAGCCCCGTAACGGGAGACCATGACCCGGAATCGTGTCGAAGCGCAACAGAAAAAAGAAATCCAACTGGCTGTGCTTTACTGGCATAAGATTCCAGCGTTTACAAGCAACATACTGTCCTAACACTTTGTTTCTTGCATGGCTATACACAGAATTCCTTTCTGCAGCTAGGCTCATATGTTTACTGACAAGAGATAGGCTTTCTTCTTAAAGGCAGGTATGCAGCAGCTAAATAGTTTTCAATTATTAAAGGGAAAGCGTACATAATTCAGTCTGAAAGTCAATAATAAATAATGCATTAAAAACGAATTTACAAACTAGGATAACAATGGAAGGGTCCCTTGTGTTCGTTCTCATTCTCCCTTTAACCGTTTCCAGGCCAATGTTTGCCACATTATCACAAGATTTAACATTTTACAACTCTTCTGATTACCGCACATTGTATGTAATTGTTTAGTATATCTCACACAACAAGCGCTGTTTATTTCCTTAAAAAACATTAACTGATTTTTCTCTTCAAGAAAGTGTTTGTTCTCTGTGAGGTAGGAACTGAATGCGTGTAATTAGACGACTTTGAAGCTCGAAACATCTATCCTTTACTTTAATTATTAACCAACAAATGCACTATATAAAATTTTACATTAAAACACTTAAAATCGCTCCGACATGTTTCGATCTTAAATCATCCTCAGGGAGCTACTTTCTTCCTTGCTAAAGTCATTTTAAAAACATTCACAAAATAATTCCATTATATTAACAGGGTGTTGTGGCAGTATATCGTGTTGTGTAAGAGTACGTTGTTAGGAATGCGTCCTGGTTAATAATTAAAGTGATTCAACGAAATGCACGTTGCAACAATGAGGATCTATCCTGTTTCTTGTGGTTTTATATTTTCAAATACGTAAGTGTGTGGTCTTTTAGGCTATATATTTCATATTTTATTTTCTCATTCTGCTGTCTAAACACTAATTCATATTTCAGCCATGCATAATATTTCATGAACGATTTATTACCTTTTTTTCATGTTCACTGCATGTCTTCCTACCACCGTACCTTCGAGTAAAATAAATTTTTATGCACTTTCATCAACCAATGCTTTTGAATTAGCTAGTTACCACTAAAATTAAAAACTACATTGACAGGCAGTACACGGATAACATATGACTGAGGCGCGTTTGCGTAAACTTCGTGGTCGGGAAAAGCAATAATTATTACGTATTCCGAGTGTGTGCTTGTAGCCGTAGTTATCCAGCATGTAAAGAGCATTTGCCGCATTATATTGTCATCTATGTCCTGTTCCGGCTATAAAACATTTTCCCAAATATCTCATAAAAGATGCGATTTTCGGAAATAAATTATCGAACATAAAATGCTTGTTTTGTTTTCTCTACCGTTTTATCCAAAACATTCCTCATTCTTAGAAGAATTCAGCGACAGAGAGAGAGAGAGATATTGTCATAAATGTGCATACGTATTCATGTAAAATTTGTTAGATTTTAATGAAACTTGAATTTTCTGGACAGAATTTTGAAAAAAATTCCTTAAATATCAAATTTCATGAAAATACGTCCATTGGTACCCGAGGTGTTTCATGCGAACGGAGAGACGGGCGGACATGACGAAGCTAATTAGCAATTTTGCGAAGGCGCCTACAGATTATAATAATATTGAATACTCATATAAATGATTAAATCGTAGAGCTGTCTTGCAATTAAATTAAATTTCTGAGCATTCATTACCTTCAGGTGTCTCATCGGTGTGTATGACTGTTATTTATTCGTTAATGGGTTCGCGCTAATGTTTGGGTGCCACTGGTGGCACTGAAGTTAGGTTACTTTTGGTGTATTTGTTTCACTAAAGTTCGTGCATACTGATGTTACATATTTGTGATGGTCGTTGAAATTATTCTGCTTGAAGTCCATTCTATATATTTGGCAGTGTATGTTTTTAAATGTAATTACACGCTGTTTGTCGTCGACTGTGTTTGTTTTATAAAACTGGTTATTGTACACTGTGCTGTAGTACTGTCATTTATGGCAGTTCCGTACAGAATTTTAAAAAATCTCTACAGAACGTATTGCGAAAAATCTAGTTAATCTTTTACTAACCGTTAAATTTCATATATAATATACTATAGCGATATAGAGATAAACTTGCATCTCCACCCAGTCCTTTCTTAGTAGACGAATAAAAAACAAATCTGTCACATTCGTAAAGTGTTTGCTTCAAAACATAACAATTTTGGCGATTTTACTAATAAACTATCTACTTTCTTCCTGTCCCCGACTAAGATAAAGTGATCCCGTTACAGGCCCGGTGTGGCCCACAGGGTGGGTAGAGATATAGCTCTACTCTTCCATGACCGCGGCACTAGAAGGGGGTGAGTGGTCAGCAGCACGCCCCGGCCGCACTTTACCCCCGAGAAAGACCCGGTACCCATTTTACAGGAGGCTGGGTGG
>Ga0123353_10016934_pt1 | contig 10680 bp, 12 predicted proteins | sample TergutLab28metaG_3_FD_92763 | JGI IMG/M metagenome (GOLD analysis project Ga0123353, IMG submission 92763) | Labiotermes labralis P3 segment gut microbial communities from Petit-Saut dam, French Guiana - Lab288 P3 | ecosystem: Host-associated > Arthropoda: Insects > Digestive system > Gut ... | reverse complement strand
TCCCCATAGCACATTTTTATTATATATCGTTGATTGCATACTGTCAATGAATCATTATTGTAATTTCAAAAATTTGGCGATTTACACTAAATCATACATCTGTTTTTGTGCGTTTTGATCCTTGAAAGCAGAAAAAAGGGACAACTTTGGTCGCGTCCTTGTTATATAAATGGTTAAACCCCTCCGGCGTTGCGTGCCAGAGGGGTTGGAAAATTCAAAATCAATACAAAAGGCCTAAAGCAGCATAAATTATTTTCTTCCATCGCGCATACGTTGGGGACAGGTTGAATACTTATTATTAGTAATTCATAGCAGTTCCGCTTGACTTTGACGGTTGTCTTTGCGGTATTTTTTCCGTTCCCCGCGCACGGATTGTCATGCTGCGTTCTCCTCCTTGACAAGCGCGAGCTTGCCTGCGTCGTCGGCCTTGCCTGATGAAAAAAATCCTCGCAAATCCAACCGCCCATGTCAAGCAGAACTGCTATAATAACCTGTAAGGAGGAAAACCATGGAGAGTAGAAATATTTACCAGGATATAGCTCACCGCACGCAGGGGGACATTTATATTGGGGTCGTAGGCCCCGTGCGCACGGGCAAATCGACATTCATAAAGAGGTTCATGGACACCCTCGTGCTGCCGAACATGGAGGAAAGCTTCAAGCGTGAACGCGCGACGGATGAACTGCCCCAGTCCGCTTCGGGCAGGACGATCATGACGACCGAGCCGAAGTTCATCCCGGAGGACGCGGCGGAGATCGCGCTGCCGGAAAACGTCGCCCTGCGGGTAAGAATGATTGACTGTGTGGGCTACATCGTACCAAGCTCGCTGGGCTACATAGAGGATGATCAGCCCAGGATGGTCAAGACCCCGTGGTTTGAAAACGAGATACCTTTCAATATGGCCGCCGAGATCGGCACGAAAAAGGTAATCAGCGAGCATTCTACCATAGGTCTGGTGATCACGACGGACGGCTCCATCAGCGATATTCCCCGCGATGAATACCGCGAAGCGGAGTCGCGCGTTATCAACGAGCTGCGCGAGATCGACAAGCCGTTTATCGTACTGCTCAACTGTATCGAGCCGGGCTCGGCGGCGGCCAAAGGACTGGCCGCAGAGCTGACGGACAGCTACGGCGTGCCCGTAATGCCCGTCAACTGCCTCGCGCTGGACGAGGATGAAATCAAGGGCGTACTGACGCAGGTCCTGTTTGAGTTCCCGATCAAGGAGGTATCGGTCGATCTGCCCGACTGGCTGATGTCCCTTGAGCGCGACCACTGGCTGCGCGGCAGCACGCTTTCGGCCATCAAGGACGCGGCGCGGAGCCTGAACCGCGTACGCGAGGTCAGCGCGGTCGCGAAAAGCATGATGAGCTGCGAATACATACTCAATTCGGCGGTAAGCGCCATGAACCTTGCCGATGGCAGCGCGAGAATCAACGTAATGATGGAGGAGAACCTGTTCTTCCGCATTCTGGCCGAGAGCACGGGACTGGAGATCGACTGCGAGCAGGGCCTGATGGAATGCATGAAAGAATTGGCGCAGGTGAAACGCTCCTATGACAGGCTGCAAAACGCCCTTGACGAGGTGGACGCCACGGGCTACGGCATCGTACTGCCGGCGTTGGAGGAGCTGCGGCTTGAGGAGCCGGAGATTATGAAGCAGGGGGGACGGTATGGGGTCCGGCTGCGGGCGTCGGCGCCGTCGCTGCATATTATGAAAGCGAATATCACCACAGAGGTCGCACCCATCGTCGGCTCTGAGTCCCAGTCCGAGGAACTGGTGATGTACCTGCTCAAGGAGTTCGAGGAAAACCCGGCGGAGATCTGGCAGTCGAACATCTTCGGCAAGTCCCTGCACTCGCTGGTCAACGAGGGCCTGCACAACAAGCTCTACAAAATGCCGGCGGACGCCCGTATGAAGCTTCAGGAAACGCTTGAGAAAGTGATCAACGAGGGGTGCAGCGGTCTGATCTGCATTATTTTATAGGAGTCAAAGTTAAATACATTGTGAAGGGATGGCTTAATCATCGCGACCTTTATCTTTTGGCTTTTCTAGAGTCCGCGTACTTTACATTTCCTCGTCAAACACCGTCGCGGCGATATATCGCTCCCCTGCCGGGCTGTCGTTATAGTAGTACGCCACCACCAGCTGACCCGAAGCGTTCTCTTTCATGCGCGGGTAGCCCAGATCCCAGCAGGCCGCGTCGTCACGCAAAATGCGCTCTGGCTCCCAGCTGCGTCCCTCGTCCCGGGAGAACCTGCATCGCAGGCCGTAGGGCTTGTCGCGCCAGCCGTATGCCAGGCACCATGTACCATTTTTCATGACCGTCAAAGCCGGAGGATTGCTGCTGATACTGTCCGGCAGGAGTTTCCCGTCGCTGTGCCACGTCGCGCCGCCGTCGCCGGAGCTGTACTGTGACATATACCACTTCCGACCGGGCGTCTGGCCGCGCACCAGAGCGACCCAATCGCCGTTTTTACGCCGCGCGGCCGCTGGCATGATCTCCCAGCCCGCGGGTTCGGCCCCAAGGAGGCCGATCAACTCCCAGCGCTTGCCGCCCTCGGACAGCTTCGCGCACACCACGCGGCCCTCATCGCGGTTTTCCTTCGTCACGGTCAGGAACACCATCATTTCGTCCGGCGACAGCACGTGGTATTCCGGCCGGGCGCTGACCCCCGTGAAGCCCAGCGACGGAATGATATGCGGGCCGCTCCAGTGGTGTCCCCGATCCATTGAATAGCACCACCAGGAGGGGTTCCCCGCCGTGGTGCCGGACAACGTGAACGTCGCGCAGAAATCCGGGTGAGTGAAGTCAATGCCGCCGGGGCAGGGCGTAATGTCCGCCGTGGACACAGGGCCTTTCGTTTCGTCCGTGACATGCTTGATGGCCGGACGCTCAATGCGCCAGCTCTTGCCTCCGTCGCGGCTGCGGGCGAAGATCATATATCGCTCGCAGTCGGGCACGACGCTGTGGTGATCCTCCCAGACGTGGCTGTCCTCGCAGTCCTGGAACGAGACGAGGATCTCGTCGCCCCAGCCCCAGCCTCCGTGGTTTGCGGGCCAGCCGGCGTAGCGGCCGTTTTGCCTGTAGACGGTGTAATGTTTGATCATGTTGATGTATCTCCTTTATCGTTATATTTACCTGCGGGGTTCCTGTGCGGCACATGTGACCGACGCTAACGCCCCTTGAAAAAACAATGCCCGGGGGAGCGTAGTTGTTGTTTAATCGTGCCACTCGCCAACGCCGTTGGTTGCTGCTATATCAGCTAATGTCGGCCCGCCGTTTGGAATCAACAAGGTTATTGCGCGAATTCCCACTTCTTCTATAGCAAAACTATTGGCAGTTTCCCACGTCACAAGTAACATATAGTCCTCCTCGGATGTCGTAAGAAAAATATCTATATAAGCCTGTATCATTTTTTTCCATCCGCTCGACTGCTACTATAACTTCCCATACTTTTCCATTCACTACTAATTATCTCACCTTCAACAGCATTTATTAACTCGTCGATTTTCCCTCGCAGGTCTTCTGTATTATCCTTAATGTTTTTACACATCAGCGCTTCCAAGGCATCAACGTCTTTCAATTGTATGGCGTTTATAATTTTTGGTGCAGCTATATCTCTGTGATTTGTGCGTTGTAGGTTTAGATATTGATTTTCGCCCCATTGGGGGAAATTTCCCGCAGTTGGCACAGGAACCAATGTGGTAGACACTTTTGTAGTAGATACTTTGGTTTGGCTGCTCGATTCTTCTATAATGGCATTGGTTGTTGCTGTACCATTGTTGCCGGTCGAAGTAAGTATAGGGTCATTTTTGTCGCAAGCCGCCAACAGGCCAACCACCAGCGCCAACGCGCACAGCAGGCAACCAAACCTTTTCATATAACAAATCTCCTTTGCGTCATCATTGAGATAATCATAACACTTTAAGGCTGTTCTGGCAATAGCGGCGGCGATTTTTTATGTAAATATTATTTATACTGATCCTTGTTTAAGAAAACACTAAAAAATCTGCAAAAAACGTTACATATATGCGTTTTTTGTAGATTTTTAGTATGTTTTCTAACAAGGATTATTAGACCTCCTCGGAAATTAAGCGCGAGCGGATAAACGAGGATTTTTTTCGTTGTGCAAGGAAAAAAGCGCAGAAATAATTTGTTTATTTCGAGCATTTTTGACGCAGCACAACGGAAAAAAGACCGTTTATGCCGCCGTGATTTAATTTCCGAGGAGGTCTAGTGTATTAATCGCCCTACCTCTCCTCCAAAACCACATAAACAACCAAATACACCGTCACCACAAGCACAGTATAATTATACCCGCTGAAATACAGCGCCGCCGCGCCGAAAACTGTCATCGCCGCGAGTCCGCACACCGCCGCGATATTGGTGATTTTCCGCGCGGCCGGTTCGTTCAAGCGCGAGCAAAGAAGATTATACAAAATCTGCCCGCCGTCCAGCGGCTTCACCGGCAGCAGGTTGAACGCCGCCAGCGCCGCGTTGATCCGAACGGGCAGCAGCATTCTATCCGCGCCGAGGAAAGCGCCGACCGCCAGCAACGCCGACATCAGCAGCAGATTTGCCGCCGGACCCGCGAAGGCGATCGCCGCCTCCCACAAATAAGACACGCTCACGTCGGGGCCGCGCGTCAGCCGAACGCCGTAAAGGCCGAAGCTGATTTCACGCGGCGCAATCCCCGCCGAGGTAGCCTCCATGCATATCGTCAGGCAGGCAAGGTGGCCAAACTCATGAAAAGCGGCGGCGCATAAACCCAGCTTCGCGCCGCCGCTTTTATCGTATATGAGAAGCAATGTTACCGTGGCCGCAAACAGCATGCTCACGGACACCTTTGTCCCGCGTATCTTTATGGTCATTTGATATCCGCCAGTATCCAGGCCGGATCGCAGCGTATCCCGTTTATGCGCAGTTCAAAGTGCAGGTGCGGCCCCGTTGACCAGCCGGTGGTTCCCACAAGCGCGACCGTTTCGCCCCCGCGGACGACAGTCCCCTTTTCGACCAAAATTTCTGAACAGTGGAAGTACAGCGTTTCGATGCCGTCTCCGTGTAAAAGCGTCACATATTTGCCGCGCGCATCCGTTTCGCCCACATCCTTGACAACGCCGTAGTACGCCGCGCCGATCCGCGCGCCCTCCTTCGCGGCAATGTCTATCCCCGTATGGAATGTCTCGCCGCCGGTGATCGGATTGACGCGCGAGCCGAATTCCGACGTGACCCTGCCCTTGACCGGCAAAACCGCTTCAGCCGACAGCGTGACCGGCGCGAATGTGGACTCCCTCGGCGCGTCCATGATCATGATATCCTCGCCGCCGGAGGACTGCACCGTTTTGACCTCCGCGTTTTCGTCGATAACCGTCAGCGTCGTTTCGTCGTCGAGCTTCGCCAGCGCCTCAAGGTACTCGGCCGATTCGTTCTCGTCCTCGCCCGCGCTCCGCGCCCCTGTCATCGGCTCATGCCCGGCCTCCGTGCTTTTCGGCGGAGCCGTTACCGCACTGAACATCCTTTTAGCCGCGGCCCACAACCCTTTCGCGCCGATGTCCTGATCCACGATTTTGCCGTACTCCTCGCTGATCTGCAAATAAAAGGTTTCGCTGGTCTTTTTTATCCCGAAAGCGGTCAGCACCATGATGGCGCACACGATAACCTGCACCAGCACGACCTTGGACATATAATCCTTTTTCTCATTTTCGCCGCGCGGATTATCATTGGCTGACCTGCGCTGACGCCGTTCGCGCTGATAGGCGTAGTCGAAATCGTAATCTTCCATTGCCATAGCTGTTTTCATCCTTTCCAAAAGTAACGCTCACACACAGGAAAACCCCCGCAACACACTATATGTTACGGGGGCGGATTTTATACTATAGTTAACGTTTTACCGAAAATACAAGATGAGACATATCAATTCCCCGGAAGCGCTTTGTGAACGCGCCTACCATAGTCATACCATTGCGCCGCGCTACGTTTTGGGACGCCGTATTGGTGTCGCGTATGATGGAAAACACCTCTGCGGCGTTCAGCTTTTCAAAGGCATATTCTTTGCAGGCGACCGCCGCCTCTGTGGCGTAGCCGTGGCCCCAGAAAGATTTTTGAAAGAGATACCCCACCTCCAAAACCTGTCTGTCATTGTAATTCTGCAAGGTAAGCCCGCATTGGCCGATCATTTCATCTGTTTCTTTCCGTGTCACCGCCCACAATCCAAAACCGAACTCTTCGTAATTTTTAATCTGTTTGTCCAGCCACGCCTGTGTCTCATCGTCGCTGAAAGCGCCCTCATAGGCATACATGACGTCCTCATCCTGCAATATTCCGCACAAAGACGAATAGTCAGACCGCTTCATTTCTCTCAACCGCAGCCTGTCTGTCTCCAGTATTATGCTGGCATCCAAAACAGATCAGCCCTCCCCTGCCCTCGTCTAATGTCTAGCATCTAACATCTAATATTTCATGTACACTTTCTCCGCAAAACACAGCAAATCCCGGACCTCCAGCACCGTGCCGTCATCCAGCGCCGCCCGTCCCGACATTCTGCCGAAAACCTGGTGCTGGTCCGTCGTAATGATCTTCACGTCGATCTTCGCCGCGCGGTCAATGACAGGCGTAAAATCCATCTCAAATCGTCCGTCGCCCGACGAAAACTTCCACGGCTTCATGTAACTGTCAGGCGGGATATGGAACGTCACATCGTCGAGCTTGTGCGCTCTTCCGTCGTAGAAAATCACGTTTTCCGTGGCGGCCGACGTGTCGCCGAAGCCGTAGCCGATGTTGAAACCGAACGGCTTGCCTCCCACAACCCCGTTGCCCGATCCCCAGTACCACGTGTTTTTATACGTCCACACGCCGCGCCCCCAATCAAGGGTGCCGAAGTCCGTTTCGGGATTCAGCTTAAGCTCCCGCCCGCCGAAGCTGATCCGGCCCGACGCGCGCATACAGTTGATCTTCTGATTGTAGTAGAACGCCCGTGGGTTCTCCTTCCACGGCGTCGCGATGACCATCGTGTCCATGGGCGGCCGCTCCAGCGTGATGTCGAAAGAAATCGGCTTGCTCTCGAAAAAATTTTCAAAGCTGCCTGTCAGCCGGCGCTTGCCCGGCGACGCCCGAAACGCCATGTCAAGCCGCTTGTCACGGTAGACCGTATCCCCCGCGCCCGAATTCGGCGGCAGCTTGAACTTGCCCAGCGGAAACGCGTTGAGGATCGTTTCGGTATGCTCCCACGGCTTTTTGAAGTCGAGAAACGTCACGCTTTGCAGCGCGATGTAGCCATCGTCAGAAATCGTCATGGCAAGTCCGGCGTCATGCTCCTCCGAAATGATCAGGTAGTAGTCCCACTCCTTGATCTTGAAGCGCGGGGATTTTACACGGCTTCGGTCGTAGACCTGCACCTGCTGTTTTGACCAGCCCGGTTCGCGCAGGGAGCCTTCCTCGTTTAAGAGGGGTTGCTTTTTTGTTACTTCGTGGTTGCGCATACAATCGCTCCTTTTATAACAATTTTTCAAATTCATACCTATATTGATAATAACCGAGTTTATTGTGCAATCCTACTGACTTAATATTTTCGCAGCCTGTCCCGGAGCGTATGACCTTTGCCCCGTTTTCCTTTGCTTTCGCTTCCGCGTATCTCATCAGCAGAGAAGCGATCCCGGCGCCGCGAAATTCCTCCTCCACATAGATATCCTGCACGTCGGCAAAACAAAAACCGCTTTCCTCGTCTGAAACAAACGGCGTCCAAAGGTACGCGACTTTTACGCCGTCCTCATTTTCAATGATTTCCGCTATCGTCCTGCCGTCTTTCATGCTTTCAATCAGCGCTTCCGAAAACCCGTTTATCTGGCTTTGCAGGCTGAACCATTCATTGCGATAATCCCTATACGGCATTTCCCTCTTCCACGGGCAATCACATTCGTAATTGATCCGGCAATGCCTTTCTAAAATGTAATTTTTGTCTGTGTTGTAATTGATGGGTCTATGTAATAATTTCATTTACCGTACCTCCTGACGCGAATTATTTGGCGGACGCCCCGAGGGCACTTTTATACATGTCTCATCCGTTTTATTCCACAAAATAAAACGGAATCCCAAACGAAACATACATGATCATAAAAAATATTGTATTGAAAGTAAGGTACAAAACAAATTCCTTGAAGCTCCCCTGCTGTTTAAAATGTTTTTTCAATTTTTTCAAGAAATAATCGGGATGTATGATGTCCCAGGAATTAAATCTTATGAACCGGCCCAAATATATTCCGACCACGATCAAAAAGATAACTCCGAAGCCGCTAAAAAACAATACTGTATGATCGGCCGCCGTAAGCAGCTGCGGGTCATAGGCTACCAAAAAGGATATTTGAATGATGACGATGTTCGCCAGCGTATTCACAATTCCAGACAAAGCAAAGGAAAGAATTGATACGATGTCATACCAAATCGGCACTTCCTTTTCATCTTTGTCCCTGTGGCTCAGGTTAAGCTCTGTTATCAAATAACCTGAATTGGGGATAAGCAGCAACCAAACTGATAAACCAACAAAAAATAAAATACGAGCTAATATTAACAAAGCTGAGATTTTTGAGTGTGCACCAATAGTTGACAATATTGTAAACATCACAATATTTGCGATCAGAACAATCAACGGCAGAACAGAAAGCTTGAAATTCCACAGCATTGGCCTGTAAATTTTAACCTTAAATATTTTTGGACGCAGTTTAATTGTAATGACAGCAAATAAATTAAGCAGCAGTACACTAAAAAACAGCGCAATAAACCTCATTTGACTCCCCTCTTCCCTGTGAACATATACTCCTTAACTCCCTAAAATCGTGCCAATCAATCTGCGCAAAACCCATAAATCAAAGAGTTTATGCGAGTAAGGAAGTATGTATGTATGGCGGCGCAGATGTTTTCTGCGCCGTTGTGCGTTGCTACGCACTTTTAGGGTCTTGCTGTTTCTGCGCCCGGTATTAGGCTTCCATCGCATCCATTTCTTCCTCGGTCGGAATATCTATAATGCCGACCACATTGTAGAAAATGTCGATGTCCTGATGCCGCTTGCCGTCAATCTTTTTGGGCGCTTGGACTTCAATCCGTGAAATAAACTCGTTGAGGATTGTGGGCGTAATCTCCGTGATGTCGGTGTAATTGCGGACATTTGCGAGAAACTAAGGGTCTGCGGGCGGTTCGCAGTTAATTTTTACGCCGATACTGTGAAAATGCGGTGTTGGCGTTAAAACTTTCTCTTTCCAGAGAATCCGCGCGATTTGCATCACGCCTTTTCCGTCGATACAGAGGTCAAAAATGCGCTGACCCACTTTCGCGGCGCCCTCATCAACAATCTACTTCTTTTTGTCGTTCGGGTCTTTGAGATACCCGTAGGGAGGAACCGGCGTAAGATATTGTCCCGATTTCTGATGACCGCTTTCGCGTCCCGAACCTTTTTCGCCGCATCGCTATCGCGGGCATGAAATTCGTTAAATAAGTTTAACACCACGGTAAAATCATTGCTCTGCGAACAGTTTTCCGAATCCACATTGTCCTTAACGGCGATAAATCGGACGTCGTTATCGGGAAATACAATGTCTGTGTACATGCCGGCTTGCAAATAGTCTCTGCCCAATCTCGACATATCCTTAACGATAAGTGTTCCAACTTTGCCCTCTTTGACCAAGCTCATCATTTCCGTAAACGAAAGTCTTTCAAAATTTACTCCGCTCCAACCGTCGTCTATAAAATGGCGGTAGTTCGTGAAATCATTGCGTTTGGCGTGTTCTTCCAACATGGATTTTTGATGCGAAATGCTGTTACTCTCACCCTCGTAACCGTCATCGTTGGATAAGCGGCGGTATAGGGCTGTAATTTTGTCTGACTGCATAATATAAATGCTCCTTTCTCCGCAGTCAGACACGGTATTTTCGTAGCAAAGCTATCATACCATATCTGACCGGGAATTTCAATCCCCAAAAGCGGTATTTGTTGTATTATTTATTCATAGTCGCTTTCTTTCCCGTAAATTAGGGTCTCCGAACATCAGGCGGTTGATGATTTGGGGCAGGCACTCGCCTGCATCCGGGTTGAAGTGGGAGCGAACAGTGTAGACTGTACCATCTTTGTATTTATCCAGCAGCGCCTATATTCTTTCTTCCGTCATATTATATCGTCCTCGCTTTCAGATAGTCGTTTTCCGCATTCCAACGTCGCGGGAATATCCACAGGTTCCGGCATTGTGAAGCAACGGTAAAAATCCAGATAAAACCGGCCCCATTTTTTTGATATGCTTCCCATTTATATTTATACATCGGAATGTCGATAAAACCGAGCGCGTTGGCTTTTGTGGCAAGCTGGCAGGCATTATTGCACATTCCCGCCAATTGGCGCATGACGACATAAAAACGGTCGTCCTGTCGTTTCTGCGGAGAACTTCCCATAACCATAAAGCGAATATAGGCCGATTTTGGCAAGCTCGTCTGCTTTACCCGGCGGTATAGCATTTGATACTCGATTTTTATGATTAAATGATAAGTATTCAAAGATACATCACGCTCCTTTTCTATTAAGAATCACAATAAATAGCGGAAATAAAAGCGAGAAAAACAAGGGTAAGAGGAACAAGAGAAAGCGGAAAAACAGAGAAATAAAGAGTACGCAAAAACAACCCCAGGAAGGGGTTATT
>Ga0123353_10016933_pt1 | contig 10680 bp, 7 predicted proteins | sample TergutLab28metaG_3_FD_92763 | JGI IMG/M metagenome (GOLD analysis project Ga0123353, IMG submission 92763) | Labiotermes labralis P3 segment gut microbial communities from Petit-Saut dam, French Guiana - Lab288 P3 | ecosystem: Host-associated > Arthropoda: Insects > Digestive system > Gut ... | reverse complement strand
CTCTATTTTTTTTGACGTTCAGGTGACCGTGCATCGTGATAAATTCTTATAATAAAACTAACTAGATGCACTAATTTCTCAAATTTATTTTTAGAATAAAACTCTACATGTTTCGGACAGTTCCTCTGTCCATCATCAACAGTTTTTACTGTAAGCACAGCAATGGTATATGTCATAGAGGTTTTCTAACAGCTTGCGAGCAGGATCAGGACGGAACAGCAATTCCGTCCTGATCCTGTATGACATATACCATTGCTGGGTGTACAGTGAAAAACTCCTGATGATGGACAGAGGAACTGTCCTAAACATGTAGAGTTTTATTCCAAAAATAAATTTCAGAAATTAGTGCATCTAGTTGGTTTTATTATAAGAATAAGAATCTATATTGTACCATGTTTTGTATCTGTGAGGTGTCTGCTTTAGACGAGTCTGTGTCAGTTTAGTTAACGAAATGTGTCATCATGCAACACACCGAAGATCAAATCCAAATTCAGTTACTCTGCAAATGACATTCTGTCTGCCTGTCCGATTTAGCTCTACGATTTCATTCTTCAGTACTGACTCTGACCAGAGTAGTCACAATCACCTTAGGGTATCCGTTTTGACGACAGGACGGTCCTGTCTTTTGTTCGGTTCCTTCGTGTTGTAACTCGAATACACAATCTACACTTACACCACTGTGAAAACTTCAAATTTAATTCAAGTCTAGATCTGCGTACTTCTAATATGCAAGTAAGTGCACATAATGCGTGTTGATGATGTATCTGACCCGTAAAATACGTTTTAAATTAAATGTTTGACATTATAATAAAGGGAACTAAAAATTGATAGCATGGTCGCATTTCTTCCGCATAAACAATTACGAGTTTATGTTGTGCACATGTTTCGATTTATTTACCTTATCCTATAGTGATAAGACATAAGTGATCGAGCAATCCTGCAAATTTTATTTTCATTGTTTCTAGCATATAATTTCAGCGAATTATATCAAAGAATCCATTAAAATAAAAAACAGAAAAAATGTTCACCCTGCAGTTAAATAACTTAGCCAAGCGAAATGTTTAAAAAAAATCAAACACTTTGTCTACTTGTCGTGTATTTATTACAGACTGTGTCACTATGATCATCGTAACGTGTCTGTTCCTAAGAATGCAACTATTTTAGATTTCGACAATACTTAAAAATACTATAACACATTATTTTATTTGACGTTCACCCGGGGGTAAAGCGACTGGGGCGTTAAGTCGACCAACCAGCCCTATTTAGCGCCAAGGTTAAAGAAAGTGTAGAACTAAACCTCTAATCCCCCTCTGGGCCTTCATGGCCTGTTGCAGGGTGACTCTTGCATTCACTTCTTTTATTTGGCTTCTTTTAGACCTTTTTGTCTTTAACAGCTACCACAGTAAATGGAAAGCGGTACATGCTCAGTAACCGATTAGAACCCAAATACACTTTCATAGCATTCCTACACAATCGAGAAACTGCGGTTCGACTCACGACAGGATTGAGAGATTTTCTCTTCTACAGAGCGTTCAGACCAGCCCTGGGCTCACTCACCTTCCTAACAAATGGTTAGACCGGACACACTATTTCCTCTGGAATAAAGCGGCCAGGGCTTGAAACCATTCCAACCGTTGATTGTTGATGATAAAGAACGGATGGACCTTTACCTCCACATCCCATATATCTTTATCGGGTGGCATTAATTAAGAATAGGGGTAATCTTCCTTTCCAAACTTTAGTCTGTAAGGAAGTATGTGATACGGTAAGATTTTAATCCTACCGTATCACATACTTCCTTTAGTCCCACATCTTCTTGGTCACCAGCAGTATTTAAATGCACTTTAACACATTAAGCGCCGAATTAAATCCCATCTGCTATCTGATGGCATTATTAAGAGCTCACCATATTATCCACGTTAGCAGGGTAAAGGTTAATGCATATAGTCGGCTAACTGTTCAGAAGAACATTTTGCAAACTACTGCGGAGAGCATTGTGAGCTTCGTCACAGTCTTTTTCGTATTTGAAGAACGTATTGCCATGCGAAGGCACAGGGGTAAATATAAAAAAATGTGATTTCAGAAACTTCTGTTGAGGACACTAGACAGGTGCTAACAAACTGAACGTTCGCCTATTTAACACGCTACCATTCGAGAGACGTCAAGGCGACTAGGTGACTTCTTATTGCTTATTGAACCAATTAAGTTTATTCAAGATATTCATAGGAGAAAGATTTAGTACTCATGTAGTGAGAATCATTAATTAAGTCTGTATTAAAGATGTGTAATACGTATGAGAATTAACGAATTTTGTGATTTTAGCATAGTTTGTTCCAAGTCAGAATCAAGGAGTAATGAATAAATTAACTAGTCCACTTGAAGGTACACAAAACCCAACTTCCTTCTTTGTACCGCAAACCTAAGACGGAAACCTCAGCATATAGCGTGACATTTTGTAGCGCACTTATATCATGAGCTGCGTAGAGTAGCCAAGGCTGTTAGAGCGAATGGCAATTACCGTGGTGCATTTTAAGGGAATGGTTCGAATATTCACGCTCATTTACGTTAATTACATGACCATAACTTACTTCCGTAATTTGAGGATTATTCCCTTTTTAACCTTTTAGTTTCTATAACAGAAGCCTTATTCTGTTAAGACATGGAAGCCAACAATACCCCAGGTGAAGTTCGGATACGTCCCCTTGCATGCTATAGAATTAAAATGCATCCCCACTCAACAAATAATGCATTCAAGTGGGAGGCGCACGAACATGGGTGGACACAACTGTAATGCCATTAGCCTGGAGCAGTTGATCCATTTGTGCTGCCTATCTCCGCTCTGCCCGCCAGAGCATTATTCCACCTGTGGTGCACCAGTAAGTGGCTACATACTGTACGTGCGGATAGACGGGTACATACTCCATGGGTAAACGAAAACGCCCAGCATTGCAGGTGGCTGCACAGTCATGATCCATTGTTTTTGGTTATTTGCGACGCCCACCCAGGGAGATGGGTGGGGTGACCTCTTGCACATCAGCAGGTTGCTGCCGTTAACACGACGCCTGCTGATCTGCTACCCGCAAAATATTCACGCTCAACACGTCGGAAATATAAACCGACGTTCTTAGATTGGCGCGATTACTGGACACCCGCAGAAGGCCTCCACACTGGAAGTCTGCGTGGGCTCGAGCCTGGTAGCACAGATGGTGCTCGGGTTCGGGGCTGGTTCAAGTGATACCGATCAATCCGAATGTAAAACAGTACGGGATTTTCGGGCCATTGGTACTGTCAATACGTCAGGTTTCATTCGGGCTGGAACAGAAAGAAATTGGTATTCGATACGGCATCAGGAACATGTTTTATAATAAATTTCGTGGGTAGGGTCGGGCCGCGTAAAATTCTAAAATTTCGGCCCGCGCAGATCTCTAATCCATACTTCGAAATAACATAAAAATAGGGTTCGCCGTCTATTTATACCTTCCTATTTCCGTCTTCTCTCTCTTTCTCTATACATCTTCCTCTTGCTCTTATTTGTGTATTTATTTATTCTTTAATTTCTCGCAGAGTTAGACAAAAAATAGCGCATGTGAAGTCGCAGATTATGGTAGAGAAACGAAAAACAAGTAAAGTGCAATATGTTTTCTTTTGGGTAATTCCCCGGTGTCTGAGTTCTAATAGACGACGTTTCGGAACACTGTATCGGTTCCATCTTCATAGGCAGGTGGATGAAGTATGAATATTATAACTCAGAAAACATATTACATATAGGCCAAGGCGAAAGCTTAAAATCAAGAAGTAAAGTGCAGTTATAAATCTATGCTGATGGAATAAAACTACAAATAGTGTCACTTGGAAAGTCTCCGGACTTTACGCGTGGAATTTGAAGTACAGAGTACAAGTATTTCTGTTATTTATATATTTAGCATTTATTTAACTATGTCGTCACAAACTTTCATTTTATAGCTCCGAAAGTATTACGATTGTTGAAAAATGAATTTGAAAGATCATGGACTGTTTGAGGCACTCTACCGACATCTGCTTGGAGTAACTGATAAAAACTACAAAAATTGTCAGGATAACCAAAGCGGCCTCTAGGTCGAGACATCGGAGCCTGGTACAGTACGGAGCAGAAGTGGAGCCAATTGGAACGCGACCTTCTGTAATAGGTCTACGGTAGACTCTGACTACAAATCGAACCTCGCTGCTTAGACGTTAGCTCTCTTGCTTGTACTCTCAGAGTTCAGGGTTCGACTCGTCGTCTGAAGGTTGACAACCCTCAGTAAGGCATCTACCGTCCCACGCTACTGCAGGGGAAGTAACATCAATTACCACAAGAATCCCTCCTTCCACATTATTATGTATTTACCATGCATGATAGTTCTCCCACCTCAATCGATGACTTTCAACAGCAACCGCTGTTAAAACAATGTTGTTGAATAGTTCAAGAATAAATTCTCTTGGCCACAAATGCCGAAATGAATGTCTTCACCGTCGTCTTCGTACTTGTTCAGACAGAACTTTGAATATGCAGCCATACATCCTGCAACGCCGGGCAAAATGCAAACTATTTAGGGGGATGTCTCATGCATTGTCAGCCTTGTGTTGAGCAGGAACATTTAAGCTTTGTTCCAAAGCATTGTCTTTAACCTTCTGAAGCTCCAAGCTCATCTAAATTACTATTTATAATTCGGCTCTTACCTCACATAAAACACACAGCGCCATGCTTACAAAAAAACAATCGTTTGGGGCTTTTTAAGAGAAAAATTCTTGTTAATTCGAAAAATCATACAAAAAAGCTTTCCTACACTATACGTTTTAAAATAAGTGCTGAATTTTATGAACATTAAGGCAAGGGGCATATAAAATTATTACACGGGTGCTGATAAGTCCTTAGCCCAAAAAGGAAGGAAACAAGCTAATATTTCTGTCAGAATGTCGTAAATTTGCTTCTGCGCCTTGCTTGCAGGAAAAAAAGAACTTGATGATAGCTCGCGTCTCGATGTTGTTGAAATCGCGCGCGTCCCTGACATGCTTCCGAGCTTGTTTCCTTCCTGGTCGGGCTAAGGACTTATCAGCACCCCCGTATTGTAAATTACATGAATTTATATGATCCATATCCGTGCATTAAGGAATATTTACGTTTAACAGCAAAGCAACAAACGCACATCGTTAAAATATGCTTCATCTTACATTATTATTCACCCACGGTCTGAAGCCATCTCCCCTGTGGCACACATCTTTACCCCCCTAACAGAGTGTCTATCAATTATGGCACTAAAATCAACATAAACGCAACATTTTATTCGTTTTTAATAACAACGTAAATTTTATGTTTACAACAAAATAACGACATTTCATGACCATATGGAGCGCTTCAGATACTCACTGTAACATCAAGTGGTTTTACTTACGCAGCTTGGGCGATTGTTATATTTTATCAGTATTCTTTGTAAGCGCCCTGATGATGGACGCAAAAACGACCGAAACATGTCGGTTGAATATTAATATACGATAAAACTTGTTTTACTGTGTTTATCAGTTAGTTTGCTGCAAAAGTGATTTACATGGCTTTTAATTCTTCTTTATTTAACGACATCACATCAAATTCGTGTTTTAAGTAGGTTCGGATGAAAGTAACATCTTGAGTGATGAGTAAGAAGAACCCTTCACGCAGCCATATCTATTTCTGAGTATGGACGTAAAAAAACACGATGTTTGGTCTCTTAACTTCATTTTATAAGTTGAGACCGTCCGAATAAGAATAAAGGTAGCTAATGTCTGCATACACTGGTTATGTGATATCCCATTATATTTTATATCGGTTGACATATCTAAATGTATCAAAACCCTTCAAGTTGGTACTCGGTATACAATGTAGACCATCAAGAATATAAAAATAACAAACAACTAAAAATGTATCTTATTGCCATATACGTACACAATGGAAATACATATTTTTGCCCCATACAAATCTGCTACATATGTGTGACGTCTTACAGGCAATGCAATTTCATTTAATTGTGGTGTCAGAAATGATGCCTCACAGCCAACGTTTTCTTAACGAACTGTGTTCTTGTTTCTTCATTTCTTTTTTCATATCTTCCTACATTTGATTCGCAAGACTTGCGGAAACAATAAATTTACGGAACAAGTGACGCAAAATAAATTACAATGGATAATTTGTTGTGTTCTTTCAACCGACTAACAAAGCTATTATGTAAGGATTAATGGTCGCTATACCGATTGGTAACATTTTTCTTGGGAGCAGTTGCATACTTAAATCGTGCGAGGACATTCCTGCACAAAATGACCCTTCCTCACAAAGGGCGAGTTTGGCCGCCAAATAAATGAATCTGTACGTAGGGTCTTCTCATATAGAAGACACAGCGGTATTCGCGAAATAAAAAGTCTTGGAGCAAAAATGGCGCAAGTAATTTCATTCCTGGCTCTGTGGAAACTAAAACTCATCTTCTTAATATGCAAAATTCTGATCCTAACTCTAAAAAGACATATCACACAGGTGATTAGTTAATTGTGTTTATAAAAATAATCGCTTTTTATTCTGAGACTTTCTGCTCTTTTCTCCACAGAAATGCATTCTGTGGAGAAAGAAGCAGAAAGTCATAACGTTAAACTCCTGAAAAATGTAGGGCCAGTTAACATTTTGTCCTAAAAAATCAACATACTAACAATTTGAGGAACCTACGCCATAATATGTAACAATGAACACAGCTACACACAGCTGGTTATAAGACAACAACATACTGACATGTTTGGAACTTCATTTAGACTTAAGCTGTTGAATAAGTCTTACCACAACAGAGACAAACGATACGAGTTGAACTGTTCATTCTTTCTCTGACACAAACGTGTTTAGGATCAGCTTATTTCTATCACAGGAAGAATTAGGGTTACTTAATGCCATGTAAAAGAAGAGGGTAAATAGGACTCTAGAAACGATATTGAAAGGATGACTTTCGTTGATCCTCAACGTCCGTTTGAAGTATCGATATTAAAGTGAACTGAATAACGAACTAACTAGCCAACTGATTGCAGCGGGATCTTTCATAAGAAACTAATGATTCCTCAAATCGATAAAGAATTCCCCGGAATTTGTGAAGCTTGCAGGTACGCTCCGGTGTTCACAAAAGATCACCACTTGTTTCTGTTGTAGGCCACACTTCATGCCCTTCAGATCCACTGCACTTCGATCTTCCCACCTACATCTAGGTTTCTGTTTCTTTCAGAGTTTACCACCTACACCACATAGGTATTTCTGGCCTCTCTTACGCATTTCACATGCCCAACCCAATTCATTTCACTTGAAATGATAATTCTAATATGATTTTTCAACAAAACGTAACATTGCTCGTTTGACAGAAGAGCCATATGTAAATTTTACATAAATTTGATACTGTGTTTAAAAAGATAACTGCTTTTGTTCTTCAGGTCCGTAAAACTATTTAAAGTGAAAAAATTTAAACGTGACCGCAGGCCTCCTGGAACAAAGGAAGTATCATGCATAAAAAAATATGTAAAATTTTGCCATTATGCCATGAAAATTTTTATTTTTTTTCCCCAGTGTAAATTGACCCTTGTGATATATGTACACAAGTGAAACACACTTCATAAATAACAGTGAAATTTATGTATCTGTAACGAAAAGCATGATAAATTTTCATATTCGCACTGACCATAAAGTAACTGACTGGTGATTGTGCCATGCCTCTTTTGGGTCTGAAGCAAGCAGATACGCCAGTGATCTCTGAACACATCAAAGTGAATTATGAAACACGTTTAGCAAGCTCACGCCAGGATATTTATTCAGAAGTATATGAGTGTGAAATCACGAACGCACACCGCGAGAATAAATAGCATTTGATCTCCTCACACTTGCACATTTTTAAGTCTCCAGCAGATTGACGTAATGGCCAAGAAGGGAATACTCCCACACAGACACACATACACAGCCACACAAGAGTCTTGCAATGAAATACGACTCTCTGTTCATCAGATAAGACACACAAGTGCCAAGACTCTGGGCGGGGGGCGGAGGGTCTAAGGCTAACACGCTATAGTAGTGGACTGAAGTACAGCACCTGTTCTCCGTCTTCGTGCTACGAAGTTCCGTCTCCAGCAAGATTCCGCACAAAACTGTGAAAATACAAAAATCGGGAGAAAGAGCAACTTATTTGTGATGTTATTTTAAAGACGCTGAGTTAACTGATCGGGTTATGTAACTAACTCCACTGAGCATAAAACATCTGCAGGCGATAACAGTTCTTCAGCTAGTCTAGAAATTCCACATATTTTAAGGAACACGAAGGTTCATAGCCATGTTCGCAGCAGCCCGCCACTTGTTCGTGTCCCATTCCATCCATTTCAGTATTACCATCGATTTACGCCTATGCTTTCAAAGTAGATGGTTTCTTCAGGTTTGCCAACCAAAACCCTGTAAGCATTTCGAGGATTGCCACATGCCCCGCCCATCTCATTCCTCTCGATTTGATCATTTGAACAAAATTTAGTGAGTTCTACTGATCAAGACGTTCCTCATGCAGTCTCCTCCACTCCCCTGTTACCTCGTCCCTCTTAGGCTCAAATATCGTCCTCAGCACCCTATTCTCGAACACCCTCAGACTACGTACTTCTCAGGACGTGAGTGACCAAGTTCACACCCATACAAAAGAACAAACAGAATGAAAGTTTTGTATATTTTGATCTGTATGTTCTTAGATGTGGGCCGGGTAGCTCAGTCAGTATAGCGAGTGATTACGGGCTGGGCGGTCTGGGATCGAATCGATTTTCCGCGCGTCCAGACCGGCTCTGGGGCCCACACAGCCTCCTGCACAATGGGTACCGGGTCTTTCCCGGGGGTAAAGTGCGGCCGGGGCGTGCTGCTGACCACTCACCCCCTTCTAGTGCCGCAGTCATGGAAGAGTAGAGCTATACCTCTACTCACAATCTGGGCCACACCGGGCCTGTAACGGGATCACTTTACCTTTATATTCTTAGATACGAAATCGTAAGACAAATTCGGGTACGAACAGTAGCAGGCAGTCCCTGAATTTAAACTGCTCTTAATTTCTTCAAGCATGGAATTTTGATCTGAGCTGTTCCCAAATATTGGAACTTTGTCAAATTTCAAAAGATTTATAAACTATTTTTATGGCATGATTTTCCCGTGCATTCTGCTCTTTAAACATGATCACATACTTAGTTTTTCTCAGTATTTATTTCTAGAACCTCCATATTAACACCAGCACAGAATCTATGTTTTTATTCACACTGAGCATGTTTTCGCCCAGTAAAATACCATCAGCAAATACCAGAAGCTGATGTTCTTCTTCTTCCTCCATCGGCACTACAGCCCACTGTGGGCTTTGGCCTGTCGAAAAATGTCCTTCCATTTTTTCCTATCTGCCACCAACTCTCCCCATCTTCTCAACCCCAGCATTTGAAGATCTCTTTCTACTTCCTCTTTCCATCTTTTCCTGGGTCTTCCCCTCCAGAAACTGATGCGCGCCACTCAAATTCAGCCCCTCGTGGTCTAGTTGGACCTTCCTAATGGCATATTCTCATGAAAATCTGAGAAGCAATGGCGGTCAAGTATCTCCTTTTCCAGACAATTTTAAACAGGAAATGGATCACACAGATATTTAATTACCCTTACTAGTTTAATGGATGCGACAAACTGAATAAGAATATTGGAATATAACTGAATTGTAGGCTGTCTTGTTATCCACATGTAGCTGTTGTATTGTCCCAACTTCGTTTCATTTTTTCTGTTACTTGACGTGTGATGGATGCATAATCATTAGCTCATTAGTTAACATCGTTAGACCGAAAGCTAATTAAAAATTCCCGCACGGCTGCTATGTCGGTAATGTAGGCTCAACAAAAATACTACTTGACAAAAGTACAGGACATATTGTCACAAATCACTTCTGGCTCTAATTTGAGTGACACTAGGTTCGCTACGGCTTCACACTTTCGCGCGTCTGCCATGTTGTTACTGTCTAGTAAAACGAAAATAACTACTTTCAGGTGACCTCCAAGAGCGTAGCGTTCGCACGAAGTTTCGTGAAAATCGATTAACTGGTTCAGCACTTGAAATGAACATATGCACACACGCACGCGCACACGAACGCAAGCACACACACACGCCGAGCGATCTCTTAGGGGCAGAAACACTAAAAAATGGGAAACGTCAGGAAGATGCTGTATAATGAATAAGCCATTCCTACAGACAATACGTAATTTAGCATAGCCTTGCCTCTCTGCATTAAATGTTTGACGTGTTATACATTAAAAAAAAATAAATATTCGCGTTTGCAAGGATGCGCATGCATAAAGAGAAACAATAAAGAATCATACAAACACCGAATTGTCTTCTCTTTTCTAGTCGTGAGGAAAGGCAATTTAATGAAAAACGAAGACATCGTTCTCTTCTCCTTTAATACATCTCGTAATTAAGTTATTTAAAGACGATATATGGATTAATTCCGAACAGTTAAACCGAGGCATCTTTAGAATATAACTACATAGCAATAGCTGAAATAAAAAACCAACTAGATGTCACTTGCTATATTTACTTTACTTCTTAGATACTCAACATTTTTCGGGCATTAATATGTCCATCTTCAGGAGTTTGCGACTATGTTGTTGAACTACCACATT
>Ga0123353_10016932_pt1 | contig 10681 bp, 8 predicted proteins | sample TergutLab28metaG_3_FD_92763 | JGI IMG/M metagenome (GOLD analysis project Ga0123353, IMG submission 92763) | Labiotermes labralis P3 segment gut microbial communities from Petit-Saut dam, French Guiana - Lab288 P3 | ecosystem: Host-associated > Arthropoda: Insects > Digestive system > Gut ... | reverse complement strand
TTTCTCATTTCTCATTTCTCATTTCTCATTTCTCATTTCTCATTTCTCATTTCTCATTTCTCATTTCTCATTTCTCATTTCTCATTTCTCATTTCTCATTTCTCATTTCTCATTTCTCATTTGTAATTTGTAATTTGTAATTTGTAATTTGAAAGGCCTCCCATGATTTCACGATTGATTTTTGTTTACGTTTTCGTTTTTTCCTCCTGTGCCGCCGTTGCGCAGGTTTCCATTCCCCATTTGCCTGACGCACTTTTGACGGAAACGTATCGTCAGGCGGCGGAGAAAAATGTGCTCGCGTCGGTCAACCCGGAGGTTTTTCCCGGTTATTGGTCGGTTTGCGCCGATGGTCAGGGGTTCGGGTACGGGAATTCCTACCCTTCCCTGGACGGGCTTCAGCTTGCCGACGCCCTACTCTGGTTGGGGCAGGAGGAAACCGTCCGGTTGAACTGGGAATACGTCCGCACCTTTCTCCGTGAGGACGGTTCCCTGCCGCTTGCGATTCTTCCGGCCTCCGCCGGGCACCCTTTTGCCAACGGGATTTCCGTCGATCCGAACGGCGGACTTTACACGCATTGGGTGATCGGCAACCCGCTGGCGGCATTGGCAGCCCCGACGTTTATCGTCAATACGCAAATCCTCTTCGAGTACACGCTGGACCGCGACTGGCTTGCGGAGCGGATCGACGCGGTCAATCTCGTCGCCGGACAACTGGTGTCACTAACGACGGAAGACGGACGGGTTCGCGGTTCCGGTTACTACGTGGAACGTCCGACACGCGTCGATTCCGATGGTGTCAGCCAAACCCACGCGATCAACGCTTTTGAACAAGCGGCGGCAATGAACCGGCTCTTGGGGCGGCATGAGGATGCCGAACGATTTTCCAGGCAAGCCCAAAAGATACGAACATTTTTTGTCGAAAAATTTTGGCAAACGGACCATTTCGCGGAGTATTATTCGCCGGAAAAAGGGTTCATTTTTCATCACGGCTTGACCGACAGCGACTGGGGAGCGATTGCCTTTGGTGTCGCCACTCCCGCCCAAACGGCGATCCTTTGGCCGCAATTGGCGAACGAGAAAGGGTTTTATTACGGGAACATGCCGGCGGGAATCGCGACCAAACCGGAAACTTACGAGGACTGGGAGTTCACGCATCCGGACCGGCATGATCTTGGTGCCATGGGCCGCGTTTGGTACATGATGGCGCAAGCGTTGTACCGTCAAAACGATGCACAAGGTTTGCTCAAGAGCTTACACGCAGTAGCCGAAGAGGGGAAAAAGAATGACTTTTACTGGCGGGAACGGTATCACCCGGACGGAGAAGGTGGAGGCCTGCCAGCCGGACCGAATACGTATTGCGAGTATCCCGCCAATTTTGTCCGGGTCATGCAACGGTTTGTCCTCGGCGTCGATTTACGGTTGGACGGCTCGATCGTCCTTGCGCCGTTGGTCGTCGATTCGTTTTGGGATGCCGGGTTCGGCCAACGGCTTCAATTGCCGCGCCGGGGATTGGATTACCGCTTTGACCGCAACGGGCTGAGTGGAACCTATTGGGGCGAACAACCGCTCCGGCTCGGCGTCCGGCTTCACGCGGCAGGCGGCAAAACGGTCAACGCTGACGCCACAGAGGTAACACCATCGCAACCGCTGGTGCAGGAAGGAGAGCTTCTTTTTCTCCATATCCCTGCGGCAAAAGAAGATGCCCCCGTGCGGTTTCAGTTGCGAATCCAATGAATGAGGGTGCTCGCAAAATGACTTGTGAGACAGGAACGTTTGCACAAAATGGGCAAGTATGATTTGCTTTGTGCCCGCCCTGTAAGGGCAGTGCGTAGTAGCCCAGGGCACCGCCCTGGGTTCGGTCGTCCCCAAGAATCAGCCGCCCTGTAAGGGCAAGGGAATGAACGACGCACCATGCCTCCACCTAAAAAACTTGCTCGCGCCCAATGAGTGACACCATCGCAATGCACTGGCGGAGATGCACCGCCAACGCTTTTTATCGCAACAGATTTTCCAGTTGTTTTTCCAGTGTATCACCGCGAACGCGGGCGGAGACCAACTTGCCGTCCTTGTCAAACAGGAACAATGTCGGGATTCCGGTGACTTGATAGGTTTCCGAATAATCCTCGAGTCCGGCGTCGACGGATAGCACCATCGAGAGGGAAATCCAGGGAGTTTTTTCGCGTTGGACGAAATTTTTGAGGGCCGTGACATCGTGATCGACGCTGTACCCGACAATCTCGAATCCCTTGTCTTTGTATTTCTCGTACGCTTTTTTCAGGTTCGGCAGTTCCGCGATACACGGTCCGCACCAGGTCGCCCAAAAGTCGATGAGAACGACTTTGCCTTGAAGCGACTTCAGATCGAATTTTTCGCCCTGGAGATTGATTCCCTCGAGTTTGAATTCCGTCTTGAAAAGGCTTTCGTGGAATTCCGCCTTTTCCATGGCGTCATTCACCGCGTCGAGCATTCGGGATTTCTGATTTTCCGGTAGCTTTTCCAGAAGCGGCAAAAAGATTTTGCCCGAATCCTGAATCACTGCGAAAACCTCCTTTTCAGGTCCGAAGAAATCGAGAAAATTCAAAAAATCGATCAGCAAGGAAAACGAAGCCGGATTCGGATTTTTTTGTACGAAATCGACCAATTTATTACGGTAGGTTTCGGCGTCTTTGAGAAAATCCTCCGATTCGATCAGTTCCCCCATTTCCAAATCAAGCGGCAGTGCCTTGGCGACATCCGCCAATGGTCCCAGATTCTCCATCGTGCTGATTTTCCCGGCGAACTCGAGAAGTTCCTGCTTTTTCTCCTTGTCCTTTTGAGCCAGGAGCGACAAACCGCGAAACTTGAGTCCGTAGGCGATTTTTTGTTCGTCGTCGGTCGGGTTTTTGGAAAGAGCTTTCCCGGCGACCTCAAGGGAAAACTGAACGATTTTATCGTAGGCGGCCCGTTGCTCTTCCTGGGAACCGTATCGGGTTTGGTTAAACGTAACGAGAACATTATGAAAGTGCTCCAGCATTTCCCCGGCGGTACCGTCCGGAACGGTCAACATGGCGTTCAGATCAGGCCGGGGAACCTGTTGCGCGGGAATTCGCAGGGTTTCCTGAGGCAGGCTCGGACTCACGAAAAACAAAAATAACGTAACGGTCGTAAGCAGGTATTTGGTCATTTTCATGGAAGGGAAAGGGGATTGAAAAAATCATTTCACGACAAAATTCACCATTTTCCCGGGAACGATGATCTTCTTGACGATTTGCTTCCCGGCAAGCATCCCGGCGATTTTCGGATCGGTCAATGCGGCTTGTTCCAGCGTGGTGGTGTCACAATCGGCGGAAACCGTGATTTTTGAACGCATTTTGCCGCCGATTGAGATCGGAACCTCAATCACGGATTCCTTGATTGCGTCTTCGTCCCAGTTCGGCCACGGTTCGTAGGCAAGCGTTTGATCGTGTCCGAGCCGTTGCCATAGCTCTTCGGCGATATGCGGCGCGAATGGCGACAAGAGCAACACGAATTTTTCCATTGCATCTTTCGGACGTGATTTTTGTTTCAGAAAAAAATTGACGAACTCCATCATCTTCGAGATCGCCGTATTGAACGCCATGTTGCGAATATCCAGTGTAACGCCTTTGATTGTTTTATGCAATATCCGATTTTGCTCTTCAGTGAGCGGGATGTCCTGGCAAACCGGCGACACAGTCGCCGGCTCTCTCTCTTCCGACACTTCCACGATCATCCGCCAGGCGCGGTCCAAAAAGTTGCGCACGCCGCTGACACCATCCATCGACCACGGCTTGACCGCTTCGAGCGGTCCCATGAACATTTCGTACAGCCGTAGCGAATCCGCTCCGTACTTTTCGACGACGTCGTCCGGGTTGACGACGTTACCGCGGCTCTTCGACATTTTATTCGCCCGGGAATCCACCTGAATCGCCTCGTTTTCGGCGAGAACGAACACGTCCCCTTTTTTGACCACCGATTTGGCGTCAAGTTTTTCGGAGACGAGTTCCGCCTTGTCCGACTTGAGCGAACCTTTACCGTCGCGGTCAATGTCAATTTGCGTTACGGAAACATAATTCCCGGCGGCGTCCTTGAACGCGGTGAACTCCATCTCGCCGAGGATCATTCCCTGGTTGACGAGTTTTTGGAACGGCTCGGTCGTGCTGACGTAGCCGCGGTCGTAAAGCACTTTGTGCCAGAACCTTGCGTAAAGCAGATGCAGCACCGCGTGCTCGGCTCCACCGACGTAAAGATCGACCGGCATCCATTGCTTTTCCAGCACCGGATCGACGAATTGTTTGTCGTTTTTCGGGTCGATGTACCGCAGGTAATACCAGCACGATCCCGCCCATTGCGGCATCGTGTTCGTTTCCCGTTTGTACCTGACGCCATCGATCACGGGATAGAGCCAGCTTTCGGGAGCGAGTTCCAGCGGCGGTTCCGGCGAATTGTGCGTGGCGTCAAACTGGATTTCCTTCGGTATCCCGATCGGCAAGTCCTTCGGTTCAAGTGCCACCACGCGCCCCGTGATTTTCCCGGCAGCGTCGAGCTTGTGCAAAACCGGGAACGGCTCGCCCCAAAAATGCTGCCGGCTGAACAACCAATCGCGGAGCTTGTAGTTGACCGATTGACGACCGATGCCTGCTGCCGCCAAGTCGCTTGTGATTTTCTCCTTGAACTTTGGTGTTGTCAAGCCGTTGTATTTGCCCGAGTTGATCGCGGTGCCATCGCCGGTAAAACAGACGGCAGACGGCAGACGGCAGACGGCAGAAGAAGAGTTGCCTTCGGCAACGGCATCGGTGGCTTCGCCGCCTACTCTGTTGCTGTCTGCCGTCTGCTGTCTGCCGTCTACAACGTTTACAATCGGCAACCCAAATTGTTTGGCAAACTCAAAATCCCTGGTGTCATGCGCCGGAACGGACATGATTGCTCCGGTGCCGTAGGAAATCAGCACGTAATCGGCGACCCAGATCGGAATCGGTTGCCCGTTCGCCGGATTGATCGCGTAAGAACCCGTAAAGACACCGGTTTTGTCCTTTGCGAGATCGGTCCGGTCCAAGTCGCTCTTGAACGCCGAGAGCTTGCGGTACTCCTCGACAGCGACTTTTTGCTCGTCTGTCGTAAGCCGCCCCACAAGCGGATGCTCCGGCGCAATCACCATATACGTCGCTCCAAACAGCGTGTCCGGGCGTGTCGTGTAAATCCGCAAACACTCGTCGCCGGGCTTGCGGGGAAAACCGTTTTTTTGACGACTGGATTTCCAAGCATCGAAATCCGGGGCGGCGCACGAGCGGGGGGCATTAGCCCCCCGATTTTCCGTCTCAATAAAGAAATCGACATCCGCTCCCGTACTGCGCCCAATCCAATTCCGTTGCAACGCTTTAATGCTTTCGCTCCAATCGAGCGATTCGAGATCGTTTTCCAGCCGGTCGGCGTAGGCGGTGATTCGGAGCATCCATTGCCGTAGCGGCATCCGCACGACCGGATGATTGCCGCGTTCACTGCGACCACCGACGACTTCTTCGTTGGAAAGCACGGTTCCCAGGTTCGGGCACCAATTGACCGGGGCCTCAATTTGGTAAGCGAGCCGGTGTTCGTCTTTGTACGCCTCTGCGTCCTGGACATCATCGGGAATCGGCAATTCCGCAATGGGGCGGCCTTTTTGCGTCTGCGGATCGTACCAAGTGTCGAACAGCACGAGAAAAATGTACTGCGTCCAGCGGTAATAATCGAGATCGGTCGTCGCGAGTTCCCGGTCCCAATCGTAAGAAAAGCCGAGCATTTTGAGCTGCCGCCGGAAATTGCCGATGTTCGTTTCGGTAATCGTTCGCGGCGGAATCCCGGTCTTTTTCGCCTGGTTTTCCGCCGGAAGTCCGAACGAGTCCCAGCCCATCGGATGCAAGACGCTCGTGCCGTTCATGCGTTCGAATCGGCAAACGATGTCCGTCGCGGTGTACCCTTCCGGATGCCCGACATGCAGACCGTTGGCGCTCGGGTAAGGAAACATGTCAAGCACGTACATTTTCTTCTGCCCGGCGAGCGGTTCTCTCGGAGCAGCGAAAGTTTTATGCGTTTCCCAGTACGTTTGCCATTTCTTTTCAATGGTCGACGGATCGTATTTCATATAGGGAGAATTGAAGGGGAAGGGTGGTTAATTCGCCAAAAGCTCTTTTTTGTGAGCGAACGAAGTAGAGGTTTCCATAGAAGTCTATCCACCGAATTTCCCGGGACAAGGCCCGACGCTAACGAAAACTATTGTCGCCGCGGAAATCTTGCTTTCGGTTGGTCTAACGGTTCCAAAAATTCCGCCGGGATCGGGTCGCCCGGTTTCCAGGAATCAATGCCCGGTCTCCATTGACCGTCGTTTCCCGCTTCGCCTCGAAGACGGCCCGTCATTTTTCTGACATAATCCGGCGGGTTGTCGATCAGGTCTGTCATCCGCTTTCTTTGTTCGTCGGAAAGCGTGTCAACCATCCTGGACCTCATTTTGCCGGAGACTTCCATGACGCCCTCCATCGTTTCCCGCATTTGTTGATGGAATGCGGGATCGGATTCCAGAGTATTTCTCACAAGATCGTCCATGATTCTCTTTTTTTCCGCCGAATCAGGCATGTCTTCCAGGTTTTTCCCATTCTCTCGCGCTTTGTCCAAAACCTTTCTTTGCAAATTCCACTGCATATCTGCCATTTTGTCGATGTTCTTCTTGAACTCCGGCTCCATCTCTTTTTTGATGTCGTCGAGTTGTCTCTTTTGGCCGACGGAAAGGTCAAGTGCTTCAAACACACCCGGCGACACCATCGGGTTTTCCGACATGATGGAAATCTGGAATTCATTGACTTTTTTCAATTGAGCGGGCGTCAGGTTTTCATTCATGGTGTATTGCAGTTTTTCCATCGCGATACCTTGGGCTTTCGTATGCAGGTTCGCTTGCAGTTCGAAGAACCTCGCTTGAGTCGCTTCCGTGGCGTTCGGTCCAAACGGTCCGCCCTGGGTTTCCTCCATGAAGCTGCGCAATTCCTGGTGATACGGTTGAAGTGCCGGTTCGTTCGGCAAGTTGTCGCCGACGTTCTGCATCGTGCTCTGGATTCTTTGGACTTGTTCCCGCGAAACACCGACTCCGGCGCGGAAATCGTCTTGTCCAAGCCAGTCCATCACCATAGGGTTCGCGCTGCTGTCGTTCCAGACGGAACCCATCATCTGGCTCATCGCGTTTTTCTGCATTTGCTGCGCCGCCGGTGAACGCATCATGGCTTGCTGAATCGCCCGAGCGGCTTCCTCATTGTTTTGAGCGAAAGTCAACGTCGTCAAGCCGACCAACAAAAGGCCGTAAAGGATGGGAAAAATCGTTTTCATGGTCTAAGTCTCCGAGTTAGCGTTGTTTTCATTTCTTGCGAAGGAATGGGAAACGCGAGCGATCTGGCTTGATCGTCGCCATGGACGCTTTTGCTTCCAAGTATTTCTGATGATCGTAAGCCCGTCTTTCCTCCGGAGTCATGTGTTTGGTTGCTTCGTAATGACGCCTACGAATTTCGCGGACTCTTTCAACGGCATCGATAGGAAGGTCGTTATTGTCCATGGATTTTTCCTCCTGTAAAAAAATCGGGGGTCGAAATGAAGATTTTTTCATAACCTCCGCACTGATTGACCACGTTGACACGACTCACCGTTCTTTCGTTGGCAAGGTGTTTCATGTTCCAGGTGATCACGTAATCACACTCGAAAACAACGGCGTAGGCAATGTGTCGTAAATCGTTAAGGTGTGCCCTTGAAAGAACGCCATCGGTTGTGTATACCGACACCAAATTTTCAGCCTTGTCGTTTTCCGGCAATTCAGTACATTCTAGCGAATTGATGAATAATACGGAATCCTCACCGTATTTTTCTACTCCAGCTTGCAATTCTTCGATTGCCACCGGTGAAATAAACAATTCGTATTCGTCTGACTTTTCGTCAACAATACGAAAAAACTCTTCTGTAATCGCCCGACGAATCGGGTCTTGATCGGGGCCGACCATAATAATCGTCGAAGTGTCCAAGTAAAGCCGTATTTTTCGCATTGGTATTGGGAATTTAAGGACCTTTCACCCACGCTCTCGGGTTACAACGCTTCCGTTTCCGGAAGCCCGAACATGAGATTGAAATTTTGGACCGCTGCTCCGGAGGCACCTTTGACAAGGTTGTCCAGCGTGGAAACCAATACCACACGGTCGCGAACGATCCGGGCGGCGATGTGAACGCGATTCGTTCCGGAGACATCTTTCGTACCGGGTAGCGTCTTGACAATTTGCACGAACGGCTCGTCGGCGTAAAATTCCCGAAGCACGGATTCGACCTTTTCCTGCGTGATTTCAGGATCGGTCGGTACACAATACGCGGTCGTCAAAATGCCGCGATCCATTGGAACCAAATGCGGCGTGAAAATCACGCTTGCGTTCCGACCGGTGAAGCGGGTGAGAATCTGCTCGATTTCCGGCCAATGCCGATGCGTTCCGACACCGTAAGCGGAGAAGTTTTCGTTGCATTCCGGATAATGGAAGCCGAGTTTCGGTTTGCGACCACCACCGGAGACGCCGCTTTTCGAGTCGAAAATGATTCCCGACGGCTGAATCACCCCCTTTTGGATCAGCGGGGCAGTCGGCAGAATCGCAGAGGTCGAATAGCAACCGGGATTGGCAATCAGATTCACGTTGAGCAACTGTGACCGGAACAATTCCGGCAGGCCGTAAGGAACCTTTCCGAGCCGGGTCGGGTCCGGATGGTCTTCGGCGTACCATTTTTTGAAGACTTCCGGCGAGTCGAGCCGATAATCCGCGCTGAAATCAATCACTTTCGCTCCATGTTCGAGTAGTTCGGCGACGATTTTCGCGCTTGCCGCATGGGGAAGGCAACTGAAAACACATTCGGCGCGTTTGGCGATTTCCGCCGCCAAAAGATTTTCCAACGGCAGGTCGAGCCGACCGGTGAGCGACGGGTGCACTTCGCACACAGGCCGAGCGTCCTCACGGGACGTCAGGGCGACAATTTTCGCGCCCGGATGCCTAAGGAGCAATTTCATCAACTCCAATGCCGTGTAACCCGTTGCCCCAAGAATCGCGATGGAAACCATAAAAAATGAGAAATAGAAAATGAGAAATGATTGTAGCGATCAGAGTCGCAATCGTAAGATTGCGAGTATTTGAAAATCGAATATTTTGTGGGGTGCTTAGAGAAGGTCTATTGAAGATATCTTCTGATGATACCTAGCACCTCCTCAAAATTGACTGGTTTGCCGACATGGGCGTTCATTCCGGCTTCAAGGCATTTTTCGACATCTTCCCGAAACACGTTTGCCGTCATCGCCACAATCGGTATCTCCCTTGCACAGGGATTACTTATCGCGCGAATCGCGCGTGTCGCCGTATATCCGTCCATTTCCGGCATCTGCACATCCATGAATATCATTCCATATTTTTCCGGCGATTCACTGAACATACGCACGGCTTCCGCTCCATTGTGCGCACAGTCTATCTCCAAACACGTTGGCTTAAGCCGTGCCAAGACAATTTCCCGATTGATTTTAACATCCTCTGCCAACAAAATGCAATGCCCGGCAAAGATGCCGTCGATGCAGTCCGACGATGCGTGAGCCGACCGCATATCATTCGTTCCCAGACATTCATTGATGATGTTGACGAGTGTTGATGGAAAAAGAGGTTTTGATACGAATTTGGAAACACCGGCTTCTTTTGCCTCGGATTCGACAGCGCTCCATTCCGCAGCCGATATCATGAGGACAACCGTATTTCCGGACTTTGCTGATTTCTCTCTGAGTTTTCTTGCCAACTCGATTCCGTTGATACCCGGCAGTTTCCAGTCGACAAAGCAGACACTGTACGGGCCGTTCTTTTCCACGATGTCAATCGCATCCTTGCCACTCGGTACGACGTCGCAAGGGATTCGCAATTCCTGCATGATTTCTTTGAAACACCGCAAAATTTCCGGATCGTTGTCCACCGCCAGGATGCGCAATCCCTCTGTGTTCATTTGAGGAGACAGCAACCCTTGCCTTTGGTTTTCTCCCCGTTTCACCTGGACCGTAAAAGTAAAAGTCGCCCCCTTTCCCAGTTCGGATTCAATCCACATCTTGCCCCCCATCATTTCCACAATGCTTTTGGAAATAGGCAACCCCAAGCCCGTGCCGCCGAATTTACGAGTTGTGTCGCTTTCTGCCTGCTGGAACGATTCAAACAAGTACGCCTGTTGCTCCGGGCTAATACCGATACCAGTATCGGTTACGGAAAATTGCAACCTACAAAATCCGTTTTCTTCTCCCAAAAATCGGGTATCAAGGCCGATCGTGCCAAATTCGGGCGTGAATTTGACGGCATTGGACAGCAGGTTGACAATGACTTGCACCAACCGCTGGTCGTCGCCGATGAGGTTTTGCGGAACATGCCTGTCGATATGCACGTCGAACTTCTGTTTTTTCTCCTCGACACGGTAATGGATAACGTCCACAACTCGGCGGAGCATATTCTCAAAAACGAATTCCGCCGATGAGAGTTCAAACTTTCCCGCCTCGATTTTTGCCTGGTAACCCACGATCATTGACAATCCTCTATTTTAACAAACACGGGAAAATAGGGGCTTTGAAACAGGTTTTACCGAGTTTGTTCAAATTACCCATTTCAAATTTTCTGCTTGGATT
>Ga0123353_10016931_pt1 | contig 10681 bp, 9 predicted proteins | sample TergutLab28metaG_3_FD_92763 | JGI IMG/M metagenome (GOLD analysis project Ga0123353, IMG submission 92763) | Labiotermes labralis P3 segment gut microbial communities from Petit-Saut dam, French Guiana - Lab288 P3 | ecosystem: Host-associated > Arthropoda: Insects > Digestive system > Gut ... | reverse complement strand
TCGGAGACGATACGCGAATCGAGGCGTCCGTCTCAATACAGGATTTAGTGGAGATCGGAAACCGGGTGATTATACATTCCGGCGCGTCTATCGGCTGCGACGGTTTTGGATTCGTCCCTGACGGCGGCGGGTGGAGAAAGATACCCCAGATAGGTACGGTCGTAATAGAAGACGATGTCGAGATCGGGCCGAATTGCACCGTGGATCGGGCGACATTGGGAGCGACACGGATAGGACGCGGCGCAAAAATGGGCGTTTGCGCGCACGTTGCCCATAATTGCGAAATAGGGCCGGATTCTATGATAGTGGGTTTCGCAGCGTTCGGAGGCAGTGTAAAGACCGGGAGCCGGCTTCTCGTGGGTGGAATGTCCGCTATTTCGGACCACGTGAAGATAGGCGAGAGGGTGACTATAGCAGGACGTTCCGGCGTCACGAAGGATATACCGGATGGGGAGACAGTATCGGGATTCCCGGCGCAGAAGCATTCCGATGAAAAGCGTTTCCAGGCGTCGCTCCGAATGGTACGCGCGTTCGGAAACCGCCTCGGAAAACTGGAAGACATAGCCGGCAAGTAATTATGTTCCGCAACCGAACAACTCTGCGGGAAGAAATCACCTTCGAGGGGAAGGGTATTCATTCCGGGCGTTTATCCTCCATCAGGATATCGCCGCACAAGGAAGGACAAGGCATAACGTTCGCGTTCGGAGAGAGACGGTACAGTATTGCCGAGGCTTCTTCAGACGGCTCTAAACGAAGCACTTCTCTGATATTTCCGGGCGGCGAGCGAGTCAGAACCGTGGAGCACATACTATCCGCCATTGTCGGCAGCGGTTTGGATGACGTACTGATAACCGCTTACGGAGAGGAAACGCCCATTATGGACGGCAGCCCCCTCCCGTTCGCGGAGGCGATTATTTCCCGCGGACTGAGTGAATTCGATTCGGAATATGTCCCGCGCACTCTCGATGTTCCGATATGTGTGGATTGGGGGGAGTCATCCATCGTGGCGCTTCCCTCGAATGAAATCAGGATCACATATGTGATCGATTATCCGGATTCTCCGATAGGAACGGAGATGAAAAGTATCGTCGTTACAGAGGAGAATTATATGTCGGAAATCGCACCGGCGCGCACATTCTGCCTTGCGAGGGAGGCTGTGGAACTACGCAAAGCGGGTTTTGGCCTTGGAGGAGGAGAGGACAATGTTCTCATCATCGGGGAGGACGGACCGCGGGCCGGATACAGGGTGAACTGCGAATGTGCCGCCCATAAGGCGGCGGATTTGTTGGGCGACCTAACGCTCGCCGGATTTGTGCCCCATGCTCATTATATCTGTGTCCGGGGAGGACACGCCCTGCATTTGAGACTCGCGGACAGAGTAAAAAGAAACGTCCTGTAAATTCTGGGAGGTAATGCCAATGGCAGCGAAAAAGAACGAAAAGTGTATTTACAGCATTAACAGAATAAAGGAATTCCTGCTGCACCGTTATCCTTTCCTGTTGGTCGACAGGATAATAGAAATGGACCTCGACGGCGAGCAGAAGAGGATCGTCGGAATAAAGAACGTTACGATCAACGAACCGTTTTTTCAGGGGCATTTCCCCGGAGAGCCTGTCATGCCGGGTATGCTGATACTCGAAGCAATGGGGCAGGTGGGATGCGTAATGATGGCGGTCGAACAGGAGCGCAGCGGTATCGCTTCCTCCGCCCGTAGATCCGCCTTCCTCACGACGATTTACGACGCTAAGTTCAGACGGCCTGTCGTTCCGGGCGATCAACTGAGGACCGAGGCGATCCTCATGCGTTTCAGGGGGAAGATAGGGAAGATGAAAGTTATCGGAACTGTGGATGGAGATGTGGTAGCTGAGGCAGTGATGGGCTTTGTTAGCGCCTCGGGCCTTACCGAAGATGAAAATTAGCGGGAAGACCGGCGCTGTTATTCACCCCACGGCTATTGTCTCCCCCGAGGCGGTGATAGGCGAAGGCGTATCTATCGGCCCGTACTCCATAGTGGACGGAGGAGCGAGCGTCGGAGACGGCACGGTGATAGAGGCTTTTGTGCACCTGACCTCGTGGGTGGAAGTCGGGCGCAATTGTCATATCTTCGAACATACGGTTTTGGGTAACCCCCCGCAGGATCACGATTTCGACGGTGAAAAATCATACGTTCGCATAGCGGACGAGGTAATAATAAGGGAAAACGTCACGATTCACAGGGCCACCGGAGAGGGGCAGGAGACCTCGGTGGGGCGGGGAACGATGCTGATGGAAGGCTGTCATCTGGGACACAACGTGCGTGTAGGTGAATTCTGCAATCTCACTAACAAAGTCGGGCTGTCGGGGCATGTGCAGATGGGGGATTATGTCGTGGTTGGAGGTTTCACGGGCTTTCATCAGTTCGTCAGAATCGGATCGTACGCGATGGTAGGGGGGATGGTGAGGGCAGTGATGGATATCCCTCCCTATTCACTCGTGGCCGGCAATCCCGCTTCGATGACCGGGCTCAATACGGTCGGCCTCAGACGGCACGGGTTCTCCGCGAAACAGAGGACAAAAATTAAAGAAATTTATAAATCGATATTCGGAGGGACTCGTAATCTGCGCGATTCTCTCGCGGACGCGGAGAGAACTTATCGGGATGACGAATCTGCGAGCGAGATAATTTCATTCATGCGTGGAACGAGGCGCGGCGTGTACCATCTGAGCCGCCGCCCGGTTCGCAGGGAAGAGGACGGTATATGATCAGATTTGTTGCTATGGATGTTGACGGCACCCTTACGGACGGCGGCTTATACATGAACGGCGATGCCGAGTTTAAAAAATTCAACGCCCGCGACGGTTACGGAATAAAGGAAATGATAAAGAGGGGAATAGAAGTAGCGTTCATAAGCGGCAGGTATTCGGAGGCAACCGACGTTCGCGCAAAAGAGCTGGGGGTTGCGACGGTATTCAACGGTACAAAAGAGAAACTGCGCGATCTTCAGTCGAGTACCGATGAACTGGGTTTGTCGAGAGACGAAGTCGCGTTTATCGGGGATGACATCCCGGATATTCCATGCCTTCAATGGGCCGGACTGGGCATTGCGGTTTGCGATGCCACCGACGAGGTTAAGTCCGCGTCGGACATGGTCCTTAATGCGCGCGGCGGCGAAGGGGCAGTGCGGGAAGCGATTGAATATATAATAAGGCTGAACGAAAACGCGGAGAATAAATGATGCGCGGCGGCCCGAGAATAACTGACGGGTTCATTATGGAGCGTTTTATTCTGGGGCAGCTGGCATCGCCTTTTTTGTTCGGCATTATGAGTTTCACGGTCATCCTGGTATCAGGTACTCTGCTGTTTACCCTCGCTGATCTCGTGATACAGCGCGGTGTGTCGATGGCTCAGATCGTGCGGTTGTTCCTGTACTCGCTGCCCGGCGTAGTGGTACTGACGATTCCTATGAGCTGTCTCTTGGCGTCATTGCTGGGATTCGGCAACATGTCGGCAAACTCGGAACTCGTTGCCTTGAAATCGGCAGGCGTTTCTTTCGGGCGTATCGTGAGGCCCGTAATTATCGTATGCATTTTTATATCCATATTCTCGTTCGCCGCAAACGAAACGATCGTGCCGCTGAGCGAGAGGGCGGCGGCCGGCCTCATGCGTCAGATATACAGGCAAGTGCCTCCGATCACAAAGGATAACGTGTTTATCAGGGATATATCCGGCGGAATATTGAAGAGGATAGTCTATGTCAAGGAGATCCTGCCGAGATCGGGGGAGATGAGGGACGTCCTGCTCCAGGAATTCGAGGACGGTAATGTGCGCCGTATCATATCCGCTCCGAGGGGTTCGTGGATCGACGGAATGTGGTGGCTTAGCGACGGACAGGTATTTGAAGTGCGCGACGACGGCATGGTCGAGATGCTGTTCAGGTTCGAGAGGCAGAGGCTCAATCTCGACATGAAACCGTCGGATCTTGGTTCGGAGTCCACCGACCCCGATGGGATGAACCTGAAGGAACTGTATTTGACGATGAAAAATGCCGAGCAAAATGGCAACAACGCCAGCAGCCTCGCTATGTTCTTCTATCTTCGGATCGCCGTGCCGTGGGCGAGCGTTGTTCTCGCCCTGGTGGGGGCAACCGTCGGGAGCCGGCCTCAGAGATCCAGTTCCGGCATGGGGTTGGGGCTGTCCGTAGTTATAGTGTTTTGCTATTATGTCATCATGTCCCTCTGCAGATCACTGGGAGAGTATAATTTTATACCGGGACTAGTGGCCGCATGGATTCCGAATGTTGTTTTCCTGATAATAGGAATGTTTTTGATAAGAAGGGCAAATAGGCTCGGATAGAGAGAGGAGATTGCGGAATGGCCGTCGCGTTAGTTGCCGGAGAGGGATCGCTGCCGGAAGAAATAGTCGCACGATTGTCGAAGATGGGGGAGCGGGTAATTGTGTACTCGCTCCGTGAGGAGTGCGAATTGTTATCGAAGTACGCGGAGGCGGTTGTCCCCGTCTACAAGGCGGAACTTGCCTCCTCTTTGAAGGATATGCAGAGCCGCAGCATAAGGAAAGTGATGTTCGCCGGTTATGTCCCAAAAACACTGATATACCGCCCCGAGATGCTGGACGATATGGCGAGACGGCTTGTAAACGAGCTTGAAAACAGGGATGATCACTCTTTGCTGGGGAGTATTGTGGAAATCTTCGAGAAGTTCGGTTTCGAGGTCGCGGGATACACGGAGCTGTTGAGCGATATGTTGGCTCCGATGGGTTTTGTGGCGGGAAGAAATCCCACCGAACGCGAACTCGACGACATAACATACGGTTTGAGTATCGCCCGGATCACCGTGCCCATGTCATTCGGGCAGAGCCTCGTCGTAAACATGAAATCGGTAGTCGCAGTGGAAGCTATGGAGGGTACCGACGCCGCGATATTGCGTTCCGGTGGTTTGTGCAGAAAAGGCGTGCTTGTGAAGATGATAAAACCCGGGCAGGACCGGCGGTTTGACATCCCTGTCGTCGGGCCGGATACTCTGCGCCTGATGAAGCGCGCCGGCCTGACATGTCTCGCTATACACGCGGGGCAAACGCTTATCATCTCCAGGGACGAATTCGAGGCTGCGGCGAGAGAGTATGACATAGCGGTGACAGGGACGGATTTTTGAAGTCTATATTGGTGAGCGCCGGAGAAGTCTCCGGTGATCATTATATTGCCGGCACGGCTGCGGCTCTTCGCCGCGGAGGATTTGACGGGGCGATATACGGATTGTGCGGCACTGAGAGCAAGTCCGCTGGGGTCGGGGAGATGTGGGGTAACGGGTTGCTGCACCTCCTTGGTATCTCGGAGGTAATCCGTTCCGTCGGATCCGTGCTGCGGCTCATGCGCGAGATGAGACGGCATATAATCGATACCAGGCCGGATGTGGTGCTGGTGGTCGACAGCCCCGATTTTCATCTGCCGCTGATAAGATCCGTAAGACGGGGCGGGTACAGGGGAAAAATTTTTTACATCTCGCCGCCTTCCGTTTGGGCTTGGAGGCGATACCGGGTGCGAGATCTCGTCAGGTATCTCGATGTTTGTTTTCCGCTGTTTGCCTTCGAGCACGAGTATCTGACGGGCGCCAGGGTGGATTCGAGGTGGATAGGTCACCCGCTCGCGGAAGAATTCGCCGGTTTAAGCGTCTCTCGCGGTAGCGTGATAAAAAATATAAAGGGGGACCCGCCTTGCGAGGGCGACGTGATCGTGGCTCTCCTTCCGGGAAGCAGGCGCAGTGAGGTAGAAACGTTGTATCCGGTACTGTCCGGTCTCTATGAGTTGCTGGAAAAAGATGGAGCGAAGCCCGTATTTTCCGTTGCCCCGGGATTGAACGAGCGGACCAGGGGTTTTCTGACGCACAGGCTTGAGAAAGCCGGCGAGCGCTACTACGAAGGGCGCGGCAGGGATATAATGGGCGTGGCTGACGTGGCGGCCGGCGCCTCCGGAACAGCTACCGCCGAAGCTCTTCTGTTGCGCCGCTATATGGTAGTGATGTATAAGGTGAAGCCGCTGTCATACTTAATTGGACGATTGCTGCTCCGCGGGATCAAATTCGCCATACCGAATTTATTGGCAGACGAATATTTTTTCCCGGAACTTCTTCAAAAGAGAGCGACTCCGCGGAACGCGCACGCCGAGATTCGCCGCTGGTTTGATATGGACTCGCAGGCGCGGGAGGATGTGGCGGTCAGTATGGAAGGGTTGATTCAAAAGATGGGTAGCCCCGGCGTTTATGATTTTTGGGCAAGGGATATTGCGGAGGCGATTCTGTGAAAGAAATTACAAATCCGATGGATAGCAGGATCAAACGGTATCTGATCCGGTTCAAGCCTTATCTCAGGGTTCTGAGTTACTGCCGTCCGTATGTTTCAAGGCTCATTCCCGCTTTCATCTGCATGTGGATAGCATCTGTGCTTGAGGTTGTTCCGATGGCTGCCGTCAAATTTGTAGTGGATAAGGTGCTCACCGAGAAAAATTTCGCGGTGATGTACATAATAGTCAGTGGCGTGATCTTCGCGACGTTGATCAAAGTGGTTTTCGTATATTTGAATTCCTATCTGATGACTTGGGTGGGAAATAAAGTAGTCATGGATATCCGTCTTCAATTGTACGACAAGACGCAGAAGTTGTCGTTCCGCGTTCTCTACAAGCGCAGGATAGGTGAGTTCATCTCCCGCATCACCAACGACGTTTCCATGTTGCAAAATATACTGGCGCAGGTAGCCATGGATTTGTTCCTGAATATCGCCAAAATTGTGACCGTGTTGAGCTACATGTTATATCTCAATTGGAAACTCACGATCATATCCTTCATGATAATTCCGGTGACATTCCTGGCTATGGACAGGGTCGGAGCCAAGCTGCGGTCCATTGGAGCGGCGATTCAGGAAAAGCTCGCCCAGCTCTCCGCAATAGCGATGGAGGCGATGTCCGCCATTCGCATAGTCCGGGCGTTTGCCACCGAGCGTGCGGAGTTCGCCCGTTTCGCGGAACAGAGCATGGCTTTTTTCAAATCTTCAATAAAGGTGACGCAAACTCGCGGGATGCTCGACGGGATACTCGAACTCGTCCAATACGTTGCGCTCGTGATAGTGCTTATGATCGGGGGATACTACGTTACGACAGGGGAGTTTACATCCGGGGACCTCATAGCATTCTGTATATCCATCGGGACATTGGCGATGCCTCTTAAGGCCATATCCCGCACCATCGCGCAGGTGAGGGGCGGTATCGCATCGGCCGACAGGGTGTTTGAGATAATCGACGAACCCGACGAGTTGCCGATGCCCGAAATACCTGTAGTATTGAGCGACATGAAAGGCGAAATCCGGTTCGAGAACGTCAGCTTCGAATACGAGAAGGGCCTTCCCGTTCTGATCGATCTTAACCTGAACGTCAAACCCGGAGAGAGAGTTGCCATAGTTGGGGTGACCGGGGCCGGAAAATCGACGATCGTAGACCTGATCCTGCGTTTTTACGACCCGGTCGGCGGAAGGATACTCATCGACGGGGTTGATTTGAGAGAACTCGACATATACGATTTCAGAAGGAGAGTGGGCTTCGTCCCGCAGGATCCTGTGCTTATGAAAGGTACCATTGGAAGCAATATCTGCTACGGACTCGATGGCTGCCCGGAGGAAGCGATAATAGGAGCCGCCAGGACGGCCGGGATAGATGACTTCATCTCATCGCTTCCGCGGAAGTACGCATCCGAGGTAGGGGAACGCGGCGTCACCCTCTCCGGCGGGCAACGCCAGCGCGTCGCGATAGCCCGCGCTATAGTGAGGAATCCGGCCATACTTCTCATGGACGAGGCCACGTCGTCGCTTGACTCGCTGGTCGAATCGCAGATCCAGGGCGCCATGAACGGAGCTATGAGGGGACGGACTTCTGTAGTCATTGCCCACAGACTATCCACAATAAGGGAATCCGACCGGATATTGGTCATATCGAAGGGCAGAATCGTCGAGGAAGGGAGTCACGAGGAACTTCTGAAGCTTCGCGGACATTACTACGATTTGCATTCGCTTCAGGCAGGTAGTAAAGTTGCCTGATATTCTCGGCAGTTACCTTAGATACGCGAAGGGCGAATCGCGCAGAGCGTCCGTTTGGTCCATTATGAATGTCACCGGAGCTATTATGGGGCCGTTTATCTCCGCAAGGAACGCGCTGTATGACAGGGGAATTTTCTGCAGCATGGATCCGCCTTTGCCTGTGATAAGCGTCGGCAACCTGTGCAGCGGAGGGACGAATAAGACCCCGATGGTCGACATGCTGGCGAGAAAACTGTCGGATTACGGGCTCTCAGTGGGAATTGTAAGCCGAGGCTACGGAGGCAGGGTACGTTCGCCGATGTGGGTAGGGCTGGACAATGCGAGTTCGGATAGATTACTGACCGGCGATGAACCGCTTATGCTCGCGAACCGCCTCCCGGATGTGAAGGTAGTCGTCTCCCGCGACAGGTACGAGGGAGTTCAGTACCTCAAGGCGCTGGGTGTCGACGTAGTTGTCGCGGACGACGCGTTTCAGCACAGGAGGATGGGCCGCGATATCGATATCGTTCTCGTCGACGCTACCTGTCCATTCGGCAACGGTAAACTGTTCCCTGCAGGAATACTTCGCGAGAAGCCGGACGCGTTGTCCCGCGCCGATCTCGTGATATTGACCAAAACCGAACTGGCCGGAGAGGAAGTCGGAAGAATAAAAAATAACCTGGGCAGTTGGGTATCGCCGGACGTGGTCTTTACCGCCCGCGTAGAAGTGAAATCGTGGATTGAGCTGACGGACGAAGGCTTTTGTGAATATTTACCGGAGCCGGGCCGTTCCGTCCCGGAAGGAAAGTTCGTCTCGTTCTCCGCGATCGGTAACCCTCAGAGCTTTCACAGGTCGTTGATCTCCCTGGGGCTGGACGTAGTGAAAAACCGCGCGTTTCGTGACCACCACAGATTTACCTGGAAAGACATTGACGACCTCGAACGTACGGTCAATAGACTGGGAGCGACAGCCCTCGTATGTACCGAAAAAGACCTCCAAAACATGCCGAATAATATATCCCTTCTTTATCCGATTTACATTCCGCGGATAAGCGTTGCCATCGACGACGAGGGCAGGTTTTGGAGAGCTGTTACGAAACGCCTGAAGCCGGAATTGGTAGTAGCTTCGAACGGCTACGGAGAGGACGCGATAGGTTCGCTGCTCGCCGAGAAATTGAGGAACAGATTTCCCGAGGCCGGAGTCTCGGCTTTTTCTCTGGTTGGCGAGGGGCGCGAATACAAAAACAGGGGTATAGGGGTGATCTCCCCCGAATCGGAGATGCCGAGCGCCGGGATAGTAAAGTATTCTTTGAGGGCTTTGCTGAAGGATTTCCGGTATGGGCTCCACAAGGTGATAAAAAAACAGATAGGAGTATGGAGAAAACAGAGGAGGAGATTCCGGACGCCGATATGCGTCGGGGACGTCTATCTGTTGATGCACACTCTATGGGGGCAGGGAATGTCTCCGGTGTTGGTCGCGACAGCCAAAAGCGTTAAGCTGAGAGGTCACTGGTTGATGGAGCGATCCTTGATGAGGCGGCGTGCCAGGCATGTGTGGACCCGCGACGACGAGACGGCCAGAGACCTCGGCCGTTCGGGAATCGACGCCGTTTTCAGCGGTAATCCGATAATGGACCTGGCGGCAGAATCGCAGAGTGAGGAAGACCCGTGGAACGGGCTATCCTCTCCTCGTGTCATGCTGCTTCCGGGAAGCAGACCTCGCGCATATCAGGATGCTCCGATGCTTCTGGATGCGGTGAGGTTGATTTCCGAGAAAATGGACTGCGGATTCGTGATGGTGGTCGCTCCGACACTGGAACCCCAAACTCTTCTCTCCGGCTCAAATTATAGTTTTAGCGGGGACATACTGAAGGTAGGCTCCGCAAGGGTGTTGGTTTACAGTGGGCCGATAGCGTCCGCCGCGCACAGGGCTGATCTGCTCATAGGGCTTGGCGGCACTGCAAATCAGGTATCGGCCGGACTTGGCGTTCCGGTCCTCTCGATATTGGAACGCGGAAAATTAGTGCAGAAAAAGTTGCTGGGCGACGCCGAGGTGTTGACTCAGCCAAACGCGGAGGCGCTTGCCGCGCAAGCGGTCGAACTTCTGCAAGACTCGGTCACGCTCGACAAAATGTCTCATGCCGGCATCAAAATGATGGGCGGGAGCGGCGCGTTGTCGGATGTTGTCGATTACACCGCGGTCGAACTGGGGTTGGACGCGAGGTGCAAACTTTTCGGCACGCTTAGCGATATATGGTTGCTGGAAGGGCGATTCACGAACGCGCGGCGCGAAGACGGGAAGCAAGACGCTGAACCAAGGGAGGAAACGCACAGATGGAAAATGCCGGAACAACTGGCTTCCAAAATGATGAAACTGGTGAAAATAATCAAGTAAGCTCGAATACTCTGGGCATCGGAGGCGGACGGCTCGTGATCGTAGCGGGTCCTTGTGTGTTGGAATCCCTCGAACTCGGCTTGAGCGTCGCCGCGAAACTTGCGGAGGAGTGTCGGGTTCGCGGCTTGGGATATATCTTCAAGGCGTCTTTTGATAAGGCAAACAGGACATCTATATACAGCAACAGGGGGCCGGGCCTCGAAACCGGGCTGGAGTGGCTGGCCCGGATAAAG
>Ga0123353_10016927_pt1 | contig 10682 bp, 9 predicted proteins | sample TergutLab28metaG_3_FD_92763 | JGI IMG/M metagenome (GOLD analysis project Ga0123353, IMG submission 92763) | Labiotermes labralis P3 segment gut microbial communities from Petit-Saut dam, French Guiana - Lab288 P3 | ecosystem: Host-associated > Arthropoda: Insects > Digestive system > Gut ... | reverse complement strand
TTCAAGCCCCCCCCCCCCCCCCTGGGGGGTTAGTGGAAAAAAATCTTGTGAGCTAGATTTGGCCTGTGTGCTGCTAATTTAATAATTGTCTTCTACACCTTGATATTAGATGAAGGTGAGTGGTGAGCTTCACATTCAAGATATCTCACCCTCACATAATCAGTACCCAAAGGATAAGACTGAATGCAGTGTTAAAAAAAGCCTCATCTTGTACTGCCATTTTCTGATTTGTGGCAATTCAGGCCATGCCAAATCACCTTTCTGACTGAGCTGTTGCAGGTCATTTATTCTGTTGTGAGTTATGTGTCTTATTTATTTCAGACAAGTCGCACACTGTTGCATCGTGTACACAAGAAGTGTGTTGCACTCCATCCTCAGACATCACATCTGTCTCTCATGCCATGTGATACTGTCAACACATACCAGCAGTGGACATTCAAGGAGCTGCAACCCAAGTACTAACAGGTCTGTAAAGACCAGTTCCATCCATCTCTCTGTGGTGTTACAGCCCCTTTTGGGCCCTGGTCTACCTCAGAAGACACTTCCATACTTCTGTTTCTTCTGCTCATCTTCTCCTTCCTGTGTTCCTAGGATCTATGTTGTGTCCATCTGGACATTATCCTCCCATCGTGTTCTTGGTTTTTCTGCTGGTCTTTATTATGAAATTTCCCATTAAGAACCTTCTTTGGGATCCTTAAATCTTCCATTCCCATAATATGGCCTGCCTATCCTAGTCTTCTAATTTTAATATCATCCACTATATTTAGATCTTTGTATAAATTCTACATTTCACTATTCCATCTAGGATCCTTTGTCTTGTATTGGGCCTTAAATTCTTAATATTCTTCATTCAAATGTATGTAGCATTTGTTCTGTCATTTATGTAAGGGTCCAGGTTACACTTCCATAACACAATACTGGCTTAATTAATGTTTTATGTAATATTATTTAATTATTTTGGTGGATCTGTTTGACACTGCAGTTATCATGTTATCATCATTACCATTAACTGAATTCTACTGTGGTCAAAATATTGGGAAGTAGCATTTGTTGCTTCCTAAAATGTGTTGCTGTTTTTTTTTTAATGGTAAGCAGTATGGCAGCTGTGATCTTGATAAACATTATACATAGGTGTATGAAATCTAGTATGCTGATAGGTCCCTCCCATAAATTAGATGTTTGTATTGAATTGTAATGGCTATTTTTCCAGTTTGCACCATTTAATGGAGAGGCATATTTCCCATTGTCATCAAAATGTGTTCATTTCTGAGTGGTGTTGTCTACACTTTTCAGCCCTGCCCTGGTTTACTGTACTGTCTGCATAGTAAGAACAAAGTGGATTTTGCTGTTTCACCAACATTCCAGATCTATACAGAGACTGTGATAGAGAGACTTCCTGTGAATTGCATCAAGTAGGGAAGATTTATTTCAGGTCAGGCTTACTCTCAAATATCAATATTTATATAAAAGCAGTTTTATGGAGGTGTGATGAAATAGTTGGTTTTGGGAAACACATTTTTATGAATGCAATATTTATTTTTTACTTCTTTATACTTTAATGTGTTTATTAGTATATTATTTTTCAATAAAACTGCTACTTAGTACAGAAATTAACATCCAGCTACTGATATTCCAGGCAAAAACCTCCCAGTTATTTATTATATTTTTAGCTGAAAGAAGGTTGTTGCATTATTACTCATTGCACTGTGCACCCAAAGCATAGTTTTGATTCTCGGGTATTTAATATGTATTGGTTGGTTCTTGATTTACGTAACTGTGCTTTTTGAATTTGATAGTGTCATGAAACAGCACTATGAATGACGGATTGGAAAGGAGTGTGATGTGTATAAGTCATGGTTGTCCCAGCATCTTCCTGGATTGACTGAGAAAACCTAAAAATACTCAAAGTAGGTGGTGTCACCTTTGGTAGCCATCCAAAGCAATCACTTCCTCTCAGGTTTCTTTACCAAAATTTGCATTCCTCTGTTTTCATGCATGCTACATGCCCCCATCCCTGAGTGTGAAACAGAATTTCAAACTGCTTACAGCAGTAACACAGTCAGTTAAATTTCAAGGTCATATTTTCATAGTATTGTGTCAAAGTTCTGTTGTACTGTCCTGTAGAAGATCAGCAACAGGTCCAGGAAATGTAGAGGGTATGCCATTGATGTCCAAACTACCAACTTGCAACAGGCATTGCAGGTTATTAGGACGGTGAAATTCTGTAGTGTCTTGGTGGAAAATGATGCATGTCAATAGTTCTTGTTTCTGATTCAGGACTACTTAATGTGGGGCATATGCTGTTAAATATGCCACAGTACAGAGTGGTTAAACACAAACAGTTGACAGGTAAACAACACATTATGTATTGTGGAAACTTACATGGTTAGGTGGGAAACCTCCTCTCACCATTTTGCTCTTCAGTTGTAGGTCATGTGAATGCATCCATGACTTATTGATCATCAAAATGTTACCAGCACTGGAAATGGTGGTGGGCAGCAAAACTCATTATGCCACATATTTCATCTTCCTCAGGAATTTTTGTAAGGCTGTGAAAGGCACTTGCTGGCAAGAATGCCATTCTGCTCAAATTGCAGAACACAAAATTCTGTGCATGTATGTTTGCACACTGTGCTTATGGACAACTGTTGTTGCTGTTGGCATATGCTGTCTTTTCCCATTGAGCATTATTAGCATTCACTCACCATCAGATGTTTCTGCATCACAGGGTGTGGAACCCTGAGTTTTCCTTCAGTAGCGTACTGATGGGTGCCATTTTTCCCAGTATTATGCTGAAATTGAAACTAAAACTCTTCCCCATAGTTCAGCATTGTGTGGGTATAAGGAGCAGCTGTACTTCCTGGTTACTACATATATGCAGCCTGTTAGTGCCCCCCACATATGAAATTCATTCACTGAAAAAACCATTTTATACTGATGCCACTGTATATAAAACATGTAGAATGTCCCTTGTAGACTTCTGACAATCCAAGTGCTTTTGACGTTTTGTAAGTCCTACTGATGATTGTCCAGTTCTAGTGTTTTGTATTCCTTCATAACAAACTACTGTAATTCTTCATGATGTGTTGTTAGCTGCAAACCACCCCTAATTATCTATCTGACTGCTTATTCAGTACAGTCACAGTTTCCTTTTAAAGCACAAGGGTGTGGTAGCAGGCACCCAACTAACATGGTTGAAATTTCAATTTTTTTAAAGTTACTGCTGTCATCAGTGTCATAATGATTAAATTAAAATGTAAATGAATACTTTCTTGTGGGGTGTGACAGATTTTGGTAGATACCAACACCACTGCTGTTAGGATTTCAAATTTAGCTGAAGTGTTCATAAAAACACACGTGTTAAAATATTTCTCCATCACTGTTCTCTTCCTTGACAAGGACTGGGACAGTGAGGGAGAATTACCATGAAACTGAATTGCTGTTGCTGACGTTTCTTCTTATGAGTTTTACTGTTCAAAATGCTGAGATGATGACCATGCTTTTTGCTTATATCTTGTGAATTTCTGTTTGTATATTTGACTGACTGTGGAATTTATATAATAGCATCATAACTTTCATGACTGACTAACATTCTTCTACAAACAGAAATCTTTGTCGTGACAGATAGTACAATTTGAGTATGTACTTGTGTAATGAAGTCATTGAAGAGGTTTCTTCGGTTTGATATGTGAGTGTGTTTTGAGTATTGTTAAATGCTGTATTTTCCACAAGGGAATGATTCTTGGACCATCATTGAGTTTCTAGAACATGAGTTTGCTTCACAAGAGTGAAAACTGTTTTCTTCTTACATGGAAATACTGGTATAAATATCTTTTGAAAGTAATGTTGGAAATGGTCTTAAAAGTCTGAGAATATCAGTTCCATTTTATTGGTATTTATAGGGGGAATTGACCTTGGAGAATTCCCTGTGGGAAAATTGAACAGTTTTTGTTGTTAAATTTCTTATGTAACTTGAACATATCATATCCTGTGCCTAGGGAGTGAGTGAGTGATTGACTGACTGGAAGACTAACATTAATGGACCAAAATGTGAATGTTATTTGTTTTTTAATAAATATAATAGCATATGTTTTGTGAATTATTATTCAGCTGTATAACAGAGAGTTCCTGCTTAACCCTAATCATTGTATGCTTTATACAAACAGCGAGTTCCAGTTAATTTCGTGAAAGTGAAGAATTGTGTTTCAGAATTCTTATGCGCATCATAATTGTAATGGGTGTGTCTTTTGTTACAAATGTAACTGCATGGGCAGCTTCCTTGTATAGATTTGGGTCTGTGTGTTACAGTCCATAATGTACATGATATATTAAATGCATCTTTTTGGTAAGAAATTGCCAGGAATAAAAAAAAAATTGCTGTACTTGTTCAGTTGGGTAATGAAGTTCAGAGCATAAAGTCATTAATTTTAAGAGGAAATTTTGTATGTTCAAAGTTTAAGAGCACATTCATATTTATAAATTGCTATAAGACTGACACATTAAAACTGGAAATATTTAAGTACTTGAATGTTGAGAATAAATACTGTTTTCATATTGTGGCCTTCTGGCTTTAGTTACCAGTGTTTCATATTTGTAATACAGATGTACGTAATACATCTGTACTCACTTGAACATTGATAATGATTGTTCTCACTTAAATGACATGCGAAAACCACGTAACTTACAGCAGGTGTTGTGGTTTAATTTTTTAGTCATTTCCCACAAAAATAAAATACCTTAAGATAAATGTAATTGTGTAGTGCAATGGTTGTGGAATGTGCTTGTACAGACACAAATGAACTTAGTAGTATCTGTGTCTAATTTATAGGCCTACTGCCAGGGTTAAAATGGCTAAGGTGCAAAGTTGACTAATCATCTCTATCCAGCATTGAGCTTAAGAATGAGTGGAGCCACACATCTACACTCCCTACATGCCTTGAGGGCGTGTACAGGGACAAGTTTACCTTCGTCGCTGCAAGTCAATATGGTTAGCCTTCGTATTTTAATTGTTGCGCGTGGTTTGCGACACGCTTATTATTTGCACACAAAAAGATAAACGTATGAAATAAACGGGATTTCATGGAAAATAAAACGGTTTATGCACAATGTCTTAAATATGCAACTCATTTTCTTGTTGGCTAAATACAATTGGCGGATTTCTATGGGCGTTTTTTGCACTTATGTCCCGCTTGGAAACGCAGGTGTTTAAAAGATTGTACCAAGGCTGTTGTACGAGACATTGGCTAAGTGGTACAGGACCCGTGCTTACCGTTGGCTAACAAAAATACGAGGAACGACCGAGACCATGGATCAGAGTTGACCGATACACAATACGATCAAAGTGAACGACGGGTCCATGGACCCTAGAACCCGATCGCACCAATTTGATCGCTGATTTCATTTTTGTAATCCATGATTCTGACCAGTTCAGTCAAATACACAGATAAAAGATAGCAGTTGACCCGTGGATCGAGTTATGGAGTGTTGGAAGTAGTGATAAGTGGAAGAGGATGTCTAAGGATAATGATACATATCCTCTACCCACCGAACCAAATGATGTGTGTTTTGATAAAAATGAAATCATTAAGGTATTAAGAATTGAAGCATGATTTTAATTTGTACGCGGAAGTATCATGTGTGTGAGGTTAGAACGAACACGTTATTCAGAAAATTAAGGTTTAATCATTTGACTTATGAAGTTTGTTGCACGGAGGGGTATATTGATATTAAAAGTTTAGAGAGGAATAAATGTGTTTCTACTGATTTCACTGTCATGTTTTGGTTTAAGGTAACAGTTCTAACGCTGACATGTCACAATTCCGGTTTGTCGTACGAAAGATTGGGACGGATTTCAATTTAGACATTTCACGTTTAATTAATGATGAGTTAGGTGGCTCTGTTGGTGACTGTGAAAGGACAGTTAGGTCAGGTATCCATTGCACATTACGATGAAACTGTCCCATTGCTCAGCACATGGAGGAAGAGTGATTTTGTTAATTGTCTTGTTTTCAGAAGTCTTTTTCAGTTGACCAGTTTCTTCAGAACCATCGGAAGAAGGCAAACCTTGAAACTCTGCGAGATGATTTGGGAGTATATTTGAAAGTTCTCCGGTCAGCAATGATAGATTTAATAAACAGAGATTATGCGGATTTTGTTAATTTGTCAAGCAACTTAATTGGTTTAGATAAAGCCATAAATGGTATACAAATACCACTTGGCCAGCTGAAGGAAGAAGTGTTGGTATGTTTGAAGCTTACATTTTTTGTTTATGTATTATGTTTGATAAAAAGCTTTTATGCCACTACCTTAAATCATATTCAGAATTGTAGTATTTCAAGAAAGAAACTGCATTGGTGTAACTACTCCAAATTGTGTTTCATCTAAACCAGGGACCTGTTATAAGCCTTTTATTTTGGAAATTTTGCTTTGTAATATTTAACTCCAACGGATGTTGATGAACTATGGCATTTAGTGTGAACATTAGTTACCAACAGACTTCATTTTAATTTGTATCAAACATTTGGTTTAAAATGAGGTTCACCATTTTTTCATAAAACTTGGTATTTGCTCAGCTGAACTTGCAGCTATAAAATCAAAAGCACCATCTTTCCAGGCACATCATGAACTAGAGGAAATGAGCACTCTTGAATCCATCATTTATGAATTTGTTCACCTCCGGACTAAGAGAGTGCCAGCTGAGGTTACTTTGCATTGTGAACAGTATAGTTGCACTGTCAGTGTTATGGATGTATGTATGGAGATGTAAAAAATCAAAGAACAAATGTGTAAACATGTTCTGAAGTGGCATTTATTTTAATTTAGGTGTTAAAGTAAGATTTCTTAATAAAATCTGAACTAGGGTACTTACAACAGTATTAACTGGTGAGATCTGGTACTTTATCGTAGTTCAGAACTCATTTTAATACCATTTTTGGTAAAAATAATGGGATTTAAAAGTGTTTTGAATGGAATTAGGTCAACACTTAATTGAATTATTTATTGGCTAGTGTTGGTAAAAGATTAGAATACATTAGCCAATAATTTTTTAAATCTTGCTATTTATTGGATGTTTCTTAGATTCAGTTTTTTACTTTGATGTTGAAAAACCTGCATTTTTAAAGTGTCTTTCCTGTTACTATTGTTGCATTGTTTTTTAATTTGACACTACCTGAATGCCTGTTTATCTCTGAATGACAATGTTATTTTCAGGTTTCAGTGCATTTAAGTAACATGAATAAAGTATAATACATTTGGCCAAGGCAAATCATATTAATTGATTGTAGTCCTAAATATGCTTTATGTTTGTACCACAATTAATTGTAAAACATGTACAAATTGATATGAATACAAATAGGATTTTGCAGGAAAAATCACAGCAGTGCTTTAGATGTTACTGTGAATTTATGCTTGTACAGTTGATGTGAAAGCAGTATTTTTATTAAAGACATTTGATAGTGGAAGTCACAGTTTTAGTAAGAAACTTAACACTGCATTTCTCCTTTCCTTTAGCAAGTGAAATTGAACTTAGATGAAGCAATGGAGAATTTGTCATTTAACCTTGATCAGCGTCGGCAGATTCGTGCAAGGAAACGAAGCCTTCAAAGTTTGGCTCGTATACAGAGTTCTTTGACAAAGTGGAGTGTACTTCTGCACTTGAGTGAAGATGGCAGCAGAGGAGGAGAAGAAAAAGAAGCAGAAAGAAAGCAGGAAAGGGTGCATCTAGACCCAGGTCTTGTGGAGCGAGCAGCTTCTGAATTTAATCAGCTTCAGTTCTGCATTTCAAAATGTGAAAATGACTTAACAGAGAGTCACAAGCAGGTAATAGGAATTCCCCATGACATACCCATTGTAAACAAACATATTTTTAATATAAGGCCTTATATCAATACAGCATGTAGGATTAGAACTGAATTGTGTGTCCACTAGCTAAAGTAGGTCAAGTGTGGGACGTTAGTACAGTTTCCCAAGGAAGCATATGTCATTTTGTGACAGTTAAGTTACAGTTTAACATTAACTTGGATCTGAACTTTGAAAAGGGAAACAGAATATATAATGTTTAGTTGTCTGTCATCGTCTTTGCCATTGTCTGCACGCACATTTATTATTATACAGTCTTGCAATCAGAGCTCCATATGGCAATCCTTAAGTTCAGTAATACTGACATGGGTCTAAACATATGTAGTAGAAAACTATTTACGGAAGAACGTGTACTTCATTGATAAGTATCGTTTATTAGATAAAAATGAATTGTAAGTGTTACTATCATAAGTAAACCGTTAATGTGGCCAACACTGCCATCGTCGTTGTTGACGACGACGACTTAATCCCACATCTTATCATCTGTGTGCTGGGAAACTTCCACCTACCCGAGCTTGTCGGTGGGATTATGCACATTTGTAATAGTACTGCTTTTTGCCTCACTCGTAGGATGTTTTTATTTAAACCTATGAGCTCTAGATATTTTAGCAAGTTTGTGGTGACCACTTGTTCCAGTGAGATAACTAAGGTGCATACAGAAATGTTGTTAAGTTTACAGACATTATTGATTTCCAGGGCAAAATTTTTATATTTCATAATTTTCTCTGTCTCATTTTTGGGAAAATTATGGGTTAAGGGAACTGCACTGTCTATTACAAGTGCTGTTTTATTATCTCTGTCAATGAGCACTACGGCAGCTGTGTTGAAATCATTTTATAAGGTATGATAGACCTGTCCCAATATAAAGTCCTGTTAGCTGATGTCAGCACCGGTTCTGGCTTGAATGTATAGTACAGTGGAGTATTTTTACACAGTAGCTTATACTTATGGTGATCTATTGGTGAATTATTTTAGCCAGTTGGTTGTGTCTCCCATGGTACATGGATTTGGATAATGATGAGAACCCAGTTGTTCTTGTTGTCATTGTAGTCACTATTATTATTATTATTATTGTTGTTGTTGTTGTTGTTGTTGTTGTCTAATTTTAACCCTACTTCCTGGCATATATTACAGTGTAGTTGAACACACACACACTATCTTATCGCTTTATGTGTTGTTCTTTTGCCAGTATTGGGCATGCTGATATGATGTGTTCTACTGTCTCATCAAATTGTTTACAGAATTATTATTATTATTATTATTATTATTATTATTGTTGTTATTGTTACTACTACTACTACTGCTGCTGCTGTTGTTGTTATCATCAGCATCGGCATGCTCATGATCATCATCAGCGGCATCAGCATCATTGGAAGGTTGATTGTTTTCAAAGGTTGACTATGCATGCTTTTGTTGTGAAGCTTTTGTGTATGGTATAGTTGTGTCTTTTTTCTTAAGCTAAGAAAGAGACCACAATTAGGCAATATATCAGGCCACATCTGGTGTATTGAAAGAAAATTAAATGAAGACAGTCGGCATGAGGAATTTTTGTGTGACTTCACTTGCAGCAGAAATGTTATTCCATTTCATATGGTTGCTTTTTGCAGAAGAATACCTTACACTGGACAGAATGTATATTAGGCATTCATTGTTATGGCTTTCAAAAGGTGCTCATTCTTTATCTGAATGTAATACATTTTGAGCGTGTGTGTTTTTAGGCTTCATTTTTTTGATTAACAGGCTAATCATGTAACGTTTAAATGAGGTACCAGTCCTTTTGATGTTTGACTTATATCAGTTTTAGTATAGAATACAATATGTGCAGTCTAATTATAGTAAATTTGTGTGAAATTATGACATTGTCCAAATCACAGTTTTGTAACCAGCTTTGCTATTGTTTGCTGTCACACTGTGTTCTTTGTGTAGCGTGCAGAGCAGATTCGTGACCTTCTTACCTCAAGTCTTGACGGAATGTTCCTTGAAAGCTTACAAGAGAGAGACAGTGAAGGGATGGTTCGATGTTTGAGAATCTACATTACCCTAGACAAAATTGCTGATGTGGAGGCTTTATTCAGAAGAGAGGTCGTATCACCTGCTCTGCGTGATGTTGTCAGTGAGAGTTCTTTGCAGTCTGATCCTAGAGGCCTTCAGGGTGTCTACTCAAGAATATTGTCATTTGTTGACACAGACATGGAGCAGGTGTTGAAGCTTACAGGAAGAGGAGTACAGTGAGATTACTTTAATTTTAAAATTATATTTAATAGTACATTCCCCTTGTGCAATTTTAACTTCTTAGGCTGGTATTTAGAAGCTTAGTTTCTGTTATTGAAGGCAAAGTTTAAATACCACTGGGTCCGTGCACTGCAGTATTTTTGCTGTCATTCAGAAACTAAATGAAATTCATTTTTATAGCTAAAAAAGTAGTAGAATCAGTTAAATATATATCTTTTAGCCAGTAATGAGTAGTGGTTGAAAGTTTTACTGAAGTGGATGGATGCCGTGCCTGAATGATTCCAGTAGACCACTGATAGTATATGATCAGTTGTTGTACTGATGTCATGATATACAGTGACAGCAACTTGTGCACTATTTATTGATAGGGTTTCTTGGGTTACTTACTACTTAGCTACATGAACATACTGATTTTATGACATTCATGGTATTTATTCTGACCGCCTCTGTGGTCTAGTGGTCAGAGTTTCTGGCTACAGATACAGAGGTCCTAGGTTCGATCCCTGGCGCTACCAGATTTTCTGAGTAGTAGTGGGTCTGGAACGGGGTCCACTCAGCCTCGTGAGCCTCGTGAGGTCAATTGAGGAGCTACT
>Ga0123353_10016925_pt1 | contig 10682 bp, 10 predicted proteins | sample TergutLab28metaG_3_FD_92763 | JGI IMG/M metagenome (GOLD analysis project Ga0123353, IMG submission 92763) | Labiotermes labralis P3 segment gut microbial communities from Petit-Saut dam, French Guiana - Lab288 P3 | ecosystem: Host-associated > Arthropoda: Insects > Digestive system > Gut ... | reverse complement strand
GAAACAACTAAAAATGCTCACTGGCTTCATAGTTTGAACCATGATTTCCAGTAAAATTCAAGAAGCTAGTAAGGTGTTAAAAGCTGAAGATGTATTTGAATCAAGACTTAATTTTGTATGTAGTGAGAAGAGGTTTTTAATCTCCACTCAAAATGAAGGAAATTTCAGCTGAAATGCAGAAAATGGAAACTAAATAAAGGCACTTTTGACTTTGGCACTAAGGAAGGTAAGTGGCCAGCTTTATTCTCCAGCCACTGTAATTCATGAAAAACAGTATCCCCACATCCACTGAAGAGGAGGCAGAGGGGGTCCACAAACGAACAAGAAAATGGCAAAGGAGAAAATCTCTGCCGCTGGCAGGAATTAGTCCTCAGCCATCAAGCCCCGAAACCCAGTCACTTAAATAGCTGAAGCACCTCAGCTCACATTCAGAACCGTGCCATGAAAATGAATGTAGGTGTAAATGCATTGCTCTATTCTGCCAATGTATTACAGCCAGGGACACAGACCTGCTACCAACTGGATAGGAGTCTCAGTAAGATCCAGAACTGGTCTGGACACCAGAAACAAACAACAAAATCCCTGTACATGCCAGGAAACAAGACTCCAGCCCAGTGTGTAATTTAGTCACAACCCATTTGGTATAGAATGAGATTATGTCAACAATGACAGAATATGAACAACACTAAAACTGAAAAATACATCTGCATTATAAGAATATAAGTAACAGTAAAAAACAAATTGTTAATATCTCTGTAACAGGCTGGTGGGTCCCACGTGTATGCATAATAACCACCACCAAATTTGTTTTTGGGTTAGCAAAGAATGAAAATGAGAACAAGAGTGAGTAAGCAAAAAAAATACATCACATATCAATCATAAATATCATATATCACTCATAAATATAAGAATTAGTTGCCAATTATAAACACACAAGATAATGGGCAGACACGTTTGGGCAATATCCAACAATATTATTGACACTTTAGAAACACAAAGAAAAACTTATTTAAAAAAAAATACATGGTGATTATACTGCATCATATACAACTTAGTAGAATTTATCATCACAGGACATCTTATTGGTCTTTCTGTATCTAAAACATTATTACAATTGAACTTCAAAAGTCTTAGGACATTTTTTATGATGGATATTATGGCTTGATGTACAAATATAAACATGACATGTGAGCTTCAACACCTGACCATTAACACATACCAGATTTATTACATTACCTGCTCGTAGAAGGAGCACCTGGTCAGTCAGGGGAAGGGATGTGAAATGTGGGATGTGCTTGGCCCACTCAACAAGTTGGAACAGCTGTTTGTTGGTTGCCTGGCAAATGTTGGTCACTGCTGACTGAACACACATGGCAAAAATCAGAATCCCTTAAAGTCATATTTCTAAAGCAGCACATCATAATTTGTCTCTGTTAAGGCCACACAAACAATTTTTTAAAACCACATTCAGTTTCCTAAATCATGATTCCATATTATAAATTTGCAAATGCGTCTCCTCCTTTTGTATTTCCAAATGTTAAACTCAAAATCAAATTTTTCCCAGACATAAGTCCAAATTAAAAGTCAATATAATCTTTACCTACCACACTTTTGAATTAAAAAATCACAATTAACCCCTCTAACCACACCTCCAAATTATGATAGTAACATTCATCTCCAACAATCAAACATCCAAAACTGAACCATTCTGTGGAACACTTATACATGACTACAAACATTAAAATTGGCTTTATGCATCAGTAAATTTCTATATGAACATACAACAGCTATAAAATTCACCAGACTGAATTCTAAACATTTCAAATGAATCTGTTACCAACTTGCTGTTCCAATAAATATCTACTGCACTGCGCTATTCTGTTCTAATGTTACATGTCAAGTTATTTTACCTCAAATTCAACCTGATGCTCGGTCTTGCATTCAACCCTTTTCTCTGCCTCCAAAATGCGCTCAACAGGCATGTCTGTGTGTAGACTGCTAGTGGATTCCACCTCATTCTGATCTCGCTCCTTGGTACGTTGACGCTCCTCCTGTAACCACAACACCAATTATGCTTATAAACAACAGCTTCCTCAACTGTACATAAGAATCCCTGGAATTTCCATATAAGACTGAGTAATGATAAAGGTAAAGTTCACCCTATAACAGGCCACAAAGGCCCACAGGGGGAGCACAGGTATAGCTTTAATCTTTCTTTAACCTCAGCACTAGAAGGGGTGGGTTGTCAATGCCACGCCCCAGCCGCTTTACCCCTGGCAAAGACCCAGTACCCAAATCTGGCCCCACCAGGATTTGATCCCCAGATCGTCCAGTCTGTAGCAAGTTTCTATACCAACAACGCTATCCCGGCCCACAGATAAGATTGTGTACCTTCTCTAAAAGACAAAGTCTTATCAGAAAGTAAGAAGTAACTCCACATTGTGGAGTCATCTCTGAGCACTCAATAATTAATCAATCATCTGGTTTCAGACATTCCTGTTATGAAGTCTTGCAGTTTCATCACAGTGTTCACAAAACTTTGCCAAGTGTCTCTATCCTAGCCAATTTAATAAACACCTCACCATAACCTACTACTTTAAATCTATCTTAATCTTATTATTCTCCAATTTGTTCCTCATTATCACAAACAGGAAGATACAGTATGTGTGATTTCAGGCTTCCACCATGAAGTAGATGAGAAATGTGGTTTTAAGGTTATTATGCAATGAGTAGTGTTAAATTACCACTACTTGCTGTGTAATATCTTACCATTACTCACTGCATAATAAGCCAGAACAGCACAGTTCTCAGGACAATACAGTAGTTAAAGTAAAATGTATAGATCTCAGATAATTTATATTTCAGAAGAATTCCCTGAAGACTGCAAATTGTGGATCATTTATTGTTCCATAAATACCCTTACAGATTTCACAAAACATTTGTTTTACAACACTTTTGACATAATGATGAGATGTAACTCCAAACATGTGTCAATAAAATTATCTTGGGATGACAGCTGCATCAGGCATTACCAGTGTTGCAGATACTGATTTGTCTCCATCCTCCTCAGGGTATCCTCAGATATCTCAATATCTTAAGCATGGAGAAAAAGTCAGTCTCTGAAACGCTGGTGTATTTAAAGTGCCTTGTGAGTCTATCAGTCCAAGCATATTTTACTGAATTTTTTCTCTGTTAAAACATCAAAAATTATATATCCAAACAATGTGTATTTAATGAAACAACATGCCAAGAAATTAGTTAATAAAATAACATGAAAAAACTAGAGAAATAAAGGCATAATAAGGCATTCTGAGCAGAATTTACAAAGCCTCCTTTGCTATTGCTGATATTTCTAGCCCTAAAATTCTATTCTTATTCTTATTATTACCACTACTCTTACTATCACACACACACACATACATTTTTGTGAAGAACTTAATATTGATACAGATTCTACATGCAATTTACTATACACTAGCACAATGCCCACTGAAATTTCAACAGAAAATTATTGAGGTTATGAAAATTATTGCTGAATATACAGAGCATAATCCATTTATAAAATAATTTATGTACACATGCAACATATTTTGCAAACAAAAACAGAGTTTCTCAAACATACCCAACCTCAGTAACAATGTGGAAGCTGGAATACAGTAGCCAGTACAGTGACTAGGCTACAAGCTGGATGGTTAAGGGTTCAAATCCCAGCAAGGGCAAGAGATTTATCTATTCTCCAAAACGACCAGACCAGCTCTGGGGTCTACCCAGCCTCCTATTCAGTGGGTACCAGAGGCTCATTGTCTAATGGTATATTTGCCACAGCATGATGCTGATAGATCACCTCCATCTAGTGTCGAGATTAAGTATGAGAGGAGCTACACCTCCACTCCCACATATGCCTTCATGACATGTGTATATGGACTTCAACTTTTTCCAGTAACAATGCAATTAAACAGAATAAAGGGATATAGAACTGTGTTTGTTCGTAGTATACAGCACCATATTTCAACCGAATCGAAACACTAAAACTTGTTACCATAACTATTTAATATTTCAATGAACCTGTCACTCAAATAACACTGCAAAAATAACGTGGAGACACTTGAATCACAATTTTTTTTTCATTAGAGATGCGAAATACATATCATTGCCTTATACTGACGAAGATCTACTGTAACCAAATAAAATGGTGGCTGTGACACCACAAACCAAGGGTACAAGGCAGACAATCCCAGAGTTTTTTCTCCACTGTTGCCATTTATAACTGTTGGCTTTAAACAAAATTTTTATTTTTAACATGGAAATACATTTACAATCTATCGCTGTACCAAATTTCGCATCCCTAAGTCCAGGGGTTCATTATCACACCAAATACTGAAGAAAATTTTGCATTCTACCGGAAGTTACCATCATAAAAGCTGTGCATTTTTTGAAGGTCAGGTGCCATACACAATTTCAGGATTACAGATGAACTCTTCAGACTAAAATCAACCTGATACACAATTAAATTCTCAGTTTGTACCACACAGTGAACACACTAGTTCTTCCTTAAACTGACCAATTTGTTAATGAAGTATAGAGAAACAATTTCTGTTTGTTCTGAGAAGCATGCCAGACAAATAAATGCACAGTTTCTGAATGCTGAACCTGTTGGTACACAAAAGCACCCATTCAATGTTAATGAGTAAAATGTAGTGCTAGTGTTCCTCGCAACCAAGTCCAAACATCCAAATATTGTCACTACCGAAAGTAGGAAATTAAAAATACAGTACTGATAGTGGCTTCAAACAATATAATGTTCATACAATATTTTGTGAACATGTATCAACTGCTACAGAAGTTGACGGGAAAGCATGTACATGCATGTGCCTGCATAAAATTAATCTGACATTTACCTCTTTAAGAGCAACAACTTTTATAGTCTTGCCCTACCTGATCAGTAACACCCAGATTCATATGGTCACAAGTAAGGACCTGCCCATTCAAAATTTTACCAAAATACAAAAAAAAAAGCTTCTGGGACTGAAACACATGACAGACGTAAATGATCCATAAGACATTCTTAACCTTCTCCCAAGTCTGAAGAACACATAAAACTGGAGTCAAGAGTTCAATTGGAAGAGTCACAGCTACTGTCGCATAGTGATACAGGAAGTGCTGGTTTGTTTCATAAAAATTTAATAACTACCAAGATGACAGATATCTAAGCCAAAGATAAGAAGTGGAAAGAGTTTAGTATCTGACACCGTGCATGATTGTGCCACCTCATATAAAACACCAGCCACTAAGCATCCGACAAACTGGACTGCGTCAGGCAGACTGGACCACAATGGGCCTAGCACAACCAGCATTACTGGCTCACTAAGAAACTGGAGGAGAAGAAGTCCATGTCAGTCAGACTCATCAGTTGGAATTTCCTGAAGCCCTTGCCTTAGCTAGGTGAACTGTGAGTCCTGAAGCAAGTCTGGCGAGGTCCTCATCTTCGTGCAGTCTGCTTTCATGGTGTCTACTTAGGTCTCCTGATCTAACATCTCCACAATGACTCTCATGGTGGCTCTTTAATCAGACAACACATATGTAATCCACAGAGAGTGGCAAACCCAGGAATTTTACTTGGGGAAGTCACTAGTCAATAACAATAACATGAAGCTGTCCACAAAACAAACTAAAAATAATACAACTAGGTTCATAATTCTGCTGTCATCTGTGGATGATGATGCCATGTTGATGTCAGCCAATTTGCCAACATTTCAAGGCATCTGTCGCAACCTTACAGGCAAAGTGACTAAACAGGAACCTGATGCCAAAGTTAGTAGCTACTGGCACAAGGAAGTGGGAATTCTGTGTTCTGATTGGAAAATGTACAACACAGATATTCCCACTGTTCTGGAGCCTATAATTATAAACACTATTATTTTTATTAGTCATTTCAGCCTGAAGATGGCGACAGCCAGATTCTCTGGAACATGAGCAAATTAACCACTTCATCATGGCTGGATTACTCACAAACTGAAAAAAGATTAGTTACAAACCACCATGAAGATGAATTAATCTCCGTATCCTTACACAGCTGCAGCAATTCAGTTTTTAACTCAGGCTCAGAAAGTACCTTCTTGGCATGAAACACAGAGATATCAATATATATACACATCTGACTGCATTACATGAAGTTAAAACTTCAGAGATATCCAGATGGTCAAGTGATATAATATGAAGGAATCAGTCCTTACAGAAACAGACTGGAATATTACAGGATCATTTGGCCAGCAAAAATATATGCAAAAAAACAAGAGAAAATATTCCAGGAGTACTATGAGATTTGGAAACAAGTTCATAATCAGCACCAGAAGGCAAGAAGATGGAATACGAAAAGTCAAGAAACAAGGCAACAACTTGGTATCCAACATACAAAGATTGTATCAAGAGTGAAGATGAATGAATGGAATAATCACCACATAAAACAGCAGTGTGGGCTCTTAGAAAAGGAAGAGGTATCTCTTCTAAAGGACAAACAGACCCCAAAGAATGCCTAATAAGAAGACTTAAACATGCCACTATCTTCTTCCAAGCATTACACAGACGTAAACTGTGCAGGTGTGTAGCTATGATCTATGGAACAAGGATTTGTCACAAGAGAATGGGAAAATCAGAGGAATTCAATCCACTTCTCAAAATGCAGAGACATCCTAAGTTACTAATACAATGTTCTCTTGGAAAAACATTCACAACTTAACATCCATATTTTCCCACACCCAACGCTGTGATTCGTCTCTTACTTTCATTGCTCAAAAGTACCGTTCACTGGCTTGTGACTTTCTGAATCTGCTTTTGATACATACAAATGAACTGAAGTATTTTCATGGTGGTGTGGATGAGGTATCAGTTCTTCTGGGATGCAATGCAGTATCAAATCCAAGAAGAACTAATACCTCACCCCCTCATCCATGAAGTTTGGTGACTCCGAAGTTTACTGCCAGTATAGTGCAAACAAATATGAAACACACACCCTGAGAGCTCTGATGAACATATAATCAAGACTGCGGTTGATATATATGTATATACCTGGACAGCCTCTCTCTTCATGCCCATGCCCAGACACTTTTGGTAGCGGCAGTACTGACATCTGTTGCGCTGGCGTTTATCGATTATACAGTTCTTGTCTTCTCGGCATGCATATGACAGGTCCTTGCGCACAGTTCTCTTGAAAAAACCCTTGCATCCTTCACAGCTGGAAAAACAGTACAGACATTAATTGTATGCAACTATCCAAGAAATTCTCTGCTTATCATGAAGCCTGAAAATTATCCTATTCAAAACAGCCCACTAGCGTATCCAGTTGTTAGCTAAGTGAATCCAGCCCACATCCCAACACCCTACTTAAGATCCATTTTAACATTAGAGTCCGCCGGTACACCTTGGTCTCATAGATTCTGTCTTTTCGCATGGTTCTGCAACTAAAACTGTTTACTGGAAAGAGCCAGGATGGGATGGGATGGGTTAGCTACAGCTAAAAGCTAATTTTATTACCATCAAATGGTCAGCACTCTTGCTTGATTCATGGTTCAAGAGGTCAGTTACCCTTAATGATGGTGATCATGTTCTTCAGTAACTCACACAAATGCTTGATAATTACTTTAAAAAAAGGGCATGATCACTTCTTGTTATATCCTTCCATTCATCATTTCATCCTTCTGCACACATGCCAAGAACAACCTTTACCATCCTAAACAAAGAGGAGGTACTGAGTGCAGCACACATACATTACTTTCCCTTTTTTCACAGTTTAAGAGTGTAATATTCTCAGACATACATCAGTTATTTTTAAATACCATACATTATGTAAGTCTGGTAACTACGACACGAGGAACCACCTCCCTGCAACATATTTGGCTTCATGTAGCTGACACCAAGCTTATGTTCCCAGAGCCATATGGCTAGTGGTCTTCATGTTGAACAAACACAGTTTCTATCACATTTGGAGGGAATGCAAAATGCACAATGTGAAATACACTGCAGATTCTTTTCCTTTCTGGTTATTGTGAATAACTGGTATGGATGGATTTTCTTTTGAAGACTACCCTCATGTTGTAATGGTTCCTGGTATGTTTGAACTTTTCAGATATTCCCATCACATATGGCATTAACACCAAACCCAAAGGTTTTACTTCATTTTTCAGATGACTGTCTCCTATAGAATTATTAAGAAATGAACTGATGAACCACTAAGCTGGAAATCAAATCTAAGGTTATCCAATTTAGTGAATGCATCACATCATTCCTGGTGTACCATAACGGCTCTATTATACAGGCTCCAATGAACTCTTCTTTTAACATGGGATGGACGTCTGGACTCAAAATTAAGGTCACTATTGGTAGGACCTTTGTAAACCTGGGAAGCAAATGCAGGGCCCATTCCGATAATAAGAACATCCAAAAAGGTGGCTTGGGCTCTTGGTTCCACTTAATATAAGTTCCAGTTTCTTTCCCATCTTTGTTTCACATGCATATAGGTAGTTATACGAGTATGATGTCATCCTTCCTTCTCAGTACACTATAATCATTTCACCATTATCCATATACATATTCATCCACCTACCAGCAATGCTATATGGGCTAGATACTAAAAATATTGCTAAATAAATCATAATAACGGAAGACATAGGTTATCCAGAGCCTGAGAACGGATTTTTCTATTGTACCCAATGCAGCAAATGCCTCCTGAGCCTGTCACCTTAGGATGAAAACATCCACAACCCTAAACAACTGCTTTCTGCACGTCTTAGCATGTAGTTTACAGCCATCATAACTGGCCCTCCCTCTGAAGGATGTGGGCAAGGTATGTGCGAACGTACTACCCCAGAATTTCTCTCTGAAAACTGTGAAAAACCACCAAAAATTAAGTCTGGATAGTCATCAATTCAGCAGAAATTTCAACCAGACACTTCCTGAACACCGCTACTCTAATATCCTTGGCAAAATCCAGTAAATGGCAGATAACTTATGTGTTAGGCACACCTGAAGCTGGACACCCCTAGCTGTGTGATCAAGGATCAGTGTCTGTGAAGGTGTCATTATGTAGGCAACATTTCCACAGCATGGGGCAGGAAAATGAGCTGTCACTAGTAGAATTATCAAAATACAAAGACACAAATCAAGGCTAACTTTCAGCTCATCATTGTGTCTTGATTACCTCTGCACAACAGACAAAAGTCCTGTGTTTATAAGATAATTAAGAATTCTGAGAAATCTCTCAGAAATCATGTACACTATAACTGAGAGAAACTGCATGATAACATCACTGCCAAAAATGAGTTGTACAGAATCATGTTCAACCAACTACAGTACATGTGGTAAGTTTACAGAACAACATTCTTTGTAACCAAAGCTTTCCATAAATTACAAATGTTCATCAGAACAAGTTACCAGCACACATTCCTTATTTTATAAAGAAAACTAACAAAAGAAAAGCTAGTAAAGAACTGAATTTAGTTTTATGTTTGATAATAACTAATGAACTTTCATAGTCAGGTACATAAAATTTTATATGGATACAGACCATAACATTTTAACAAACTCAATAAAAAAATCCATCATATTAAGAAATATGGTAATGGTGTAAACCATTCAGGTTAATAGTAGAAAATGTAAAGTGCTCAGTACTAGAAAAATAACAGAGGTTACTCAGAGGCTTAAGCTGCCTGAAAATAAAAACTCTGCATTTCATTCACAGAGTTATCCATGGATACTGTATGATTATCAGAATGAAGGACGGTCACACTCTTATGCATCATTAACCGAATGTACTTTGCAAGGATGATGCAGTATGTGTTCTGTGAGGAAGAAGCTGTTTTTTTAAATACTACTTACATGAAATTCACATTTCTGATGGCTAAAACTTCAAAATGTCAGGCTTATATTTTACTAAATGCATTTTCATGTTATGTCTTTGTATAACAAAAATCATTAGTACTGGTACCATAAAAAACAGAGACTAATAAACATGCCTCTTGCTCACATTATTCACTTTATCGTTGCAGCTGAGACAACTGCTGCATTCTATGATGTGTCACCACGTAGTTTTGTAGGTATCACGTTTCAAAAGAATACCGTGGCTCCATCTTCAGGACAGAAGAGTATGCTGAGCAAGTAAAAAGTAGTTCTACTGTATGGAAGGAAAACCAAATACCAGGGGCGTAAGCAGTGGCACTAAGAAGTGACAGTAATGGGGATGTAGAGGAGAAAGAAAGGAGGAGTGAAACAGAGGAACCCAAACATGTATAATAATAATAATAATAATAATGCGAAAAAATTCATAAAATAAAATAAATAAGAACAAAAATTAATAAAGTGGCCACAGAGAGGAGTAACGAAAGAACAAGTAAGGAAATGGTGGACCTGAAAGGGTCCATCACAGACCATGCTTTAAAATAATAAGGGAGAAAGCCCCAACAAGGGAGGTTATGTGCATAAGGCAGAAGTCCAAGGGAAAAAAGTGGGGAAGAATCGAGTAATGAAGGGATAAGACCACACAAAAACAAAATAAAAGTAGTATATTAAATCTTATGCGTATTGGACCATGCATCATCTTGATATTTGAATAAAGGTTGACCAACTAGATGACACTTGCTTTATTATATATTGCTCAACATGTTTCAGACGTTAATACGTCCATCTTCAGG
>Ga0123353_10016924_pt1 | contig 10682 bp, 11 predicted proteins | sample TergutLab28metaG_3_FD_92763 | JGI IMG/M metagenome (GOLD analysis project Ga0123353, IMG submission 92763) | Labiotermes labralis P3 segment gut microbial communities from Petit-Saut dam, French Guiana - Lab288 P3 | ecosystem: Host-associated > Arthropoda: Insects > Digestive system > Gut ... | reverse complement strand
GGAACCTGGAGGGAGGGCTCCCTTGCTGGGTACTCTGGAGGAAAGGTAGAGAAGGCCCTGGAGATGGGCATCTATTTCCACAGGGACCCAGCTGGGGAACCTGGAAGGGGGCTCATCTACCAGGAACTTTGAGAGATGGATGAAGGGGGCTCTAGGTATGAAGCATTTCTCTCTGAAGAGGCTCAGTGTGGAAGGCCTCTGGGGAGGGCTCCATTACTGGGGACCTTGGAAGGTATGTTAAGAAAGACTCTGGATATGGGCATCTGTCTCCATAGGGGCCTCACTGGGGAACCTGGAGGGGATTTGCTTGCCGGAACTTTTGAGAAAAAAGGATAGAATATCTGGGTTCCTTTCTTGGACCCAGAGGACATTACGATTTTAAGTCTGGGGGCCATCTGGAACTTTGGTAAAGGGACATGGCTGTCCTGAGCTGATATCAGATTATGGGACACAAAGGGCCCGTCTAAAGGCCTAGGTGCATCGGGACCGTAAGGGTTCGAACCCAAAGTAAATCAATTAATCCTAACTACAAAAAGTTTGTCATTAAACACTTACTTCGTCTTCTTTTACCTCTTAAATGCACCAGTTGGTGTGTCCCTTATAAGACTCAAGCAGTAGTCAGGAAACATATTTGGATTCATTATCAACTGTATCTTTTTCTATTTAGACTCTTTTTTTTTAAGAAATGTCCTGACAGAAATTTTTGCTATGTTCATCAGAAACAGTTACCATGATTTCAGGAAAAAAAATTCAAAGGAGAATGATGTTTCAGTGACATGTTACACCCCACAGCACTGTCTGATAGAATTGGCTCCTGCACAATTTCACTGTAATTTTTTGCTTTTTCATTGTCTAGCAAGTTTCTGCAGACTTTTTCAAATGCTTCCCACGCTCTTCATTCTGTACAATCTGATTTTGTAGTAAAGTCATGATGTTCAAATAGTTTGTGGACCAACGAAAATTCCCTCTTCCATCTTGGCCTCACGTACTTTGGGAAATTTTTGCCTTAAATAAGCAAACCCTTCGCTGTCTTCATCCATCTCTTTCACAAATATTTTTATAAAACCAACCATGATACAGAGTGGAGGTACATAGATTTTAGACTTATCCACTAAAGCAGTATGTGCCACATTCATGTGACCTGCCATTTTTTTATTCTGTAGTGGCAGTCCCTCATTCGGCTGGACCGTTCGCATTAAAAGCAGCAGAATTTAGTGTACCTGCTGTGCAGCTTGCTCACCTTTGCTATAACTTTTAGGTCAGCATATATATTCTACCAGGGACCGCAGTAGCACAGTGGTTAAGGTGCTGTGCTACAAATTGGAAGGTCTCTGGTTTGATCCCAGCTGGTGTCAGTGGATTTTTTATTGACATAAAATCCTTCTGATTGCACTATGGCCCTGGGGTCGACCCAGCCTCTAACAGAAATGAGTACCACGAGAATTTCCTGGGGGTAAAGGCGGCCGGTGCGTAAGGCTGACAACCTACCACCATCCTGTGCTGTTGTCACGAAATCTGGGAACCTTAACTTCTTGGAACCCTCTGGGCCCCTCCGGACCTGTAAAGGGACTGCTTTACCTTTACATATATATTCCACGATGCTCTTCATATTTTGCAGCAAAAAACCAGGAGTTTCTCATGTGGTTGTGTCACATGAACTGTCTAAGCCAGTGGGACAGAAGGGAACTTATTTCCATTGTACAGTAACACTGCCTTCAAGCTGACCTTTGATGAATCAATGCAAAGTCTCCATTGCTCAGAGGTGTGTTCAAGTAGCAATTCTTCCATTAATTCTTGGATGTTATTACAGTACACGACAACACATCACCATCCACTGAGTAGCACACAGCTATGTTTGACTGTCTCTTCCTATAAAATGACACTGTTACACCTTTTTCAAGATCACACTACTTTAGCAATGATCCCAAGTACCTGAGGCTTTGTTTTGGAGAGGCCTGAATGTTGAACTCAATAGTTTAATTCTGCCTGAGAGATCAGACATGGCTCTGAAGTATCACGTGTTGAAAAGTCCTGGTCTTCATATCGGCTGGGCACTCTGTCTTCTGGAGACATCTCTGATTCTGAATCTGAGTCAAGAGTACACGATTCCAGTAGCCTGTGCACTGGCACTTTATCACACTGACATTTCAGCACAGCAACTATTTAAATTTTGTCACTGTGTTACAATATCAGTGTGTTTAGCATCCCTATAACTTGCAATGTGATATTTATCGCACTGCCGTTAAAAGGAAGCTAAAGAGTTGAAACTCAGCCTTTCCAATTTGACAGACACTGAGAATGTATTATTCTAGGGATTTAAGTGACCTAAATAAACAAAAGTATGTGAACAGCATAACAAATCATTGACGCAGCCCCAGACTTTGGTGTTTGGCCGTTTGCCTTAAGTATCAACTGGTATCATCCAAACAGAGGGTAATATAAACATTGTATTCACACATTCAAGGTAGTGAACTTATTCCCAATGGAAATCTATAAAAAATATTTCAGGGAGGAAATTAACGCCAACCAGTGTTGTCAGTAAGTTCTCTGCATGAGATGTTTGATACTGTCATGTTAACAACGGTATGAACACCAGGATTGGGGTGTGAATAATGAAACTTGTTATTTTATCATGCAACTGGTATTGGTTATGCAATATTTACTTGGCATAATTTGTGTGCCTTTACATAAGTTATAAGCAATAGCCCATATACAAGAAATGTTAGAAATAATTACATACTGTACTTTTACTTCCAAATTTTGTTAATTATATATTACAATAAGTACTTAGTCACACAACATTCATTTTAATGTACTGCAAGCTTTGTATTCATACATTTACTTTATGAGCCGGAACGTTTGTTCTTCATACCGTCATGGAAGATGTGCAATGGAACCTGTCTAAGTCCATGGAAGAGTAGAAGGTTAGAATGGTTGATACAGAGGAAGGGGCCAAGACATACACATTGTGGAAGGACTTGTTACTGCTGATGTTGGTACATTTTTGCTGCTGGTACATATACAGTAGTTGTTTTCAGTATAAAGAACAGCTAAATTATGACCACAATAACTGTAACTGGTCCATAATTTCTAAGGAAAGTGTGACTTAAGTTTATTGTGATATGGCAAAATGATTTGCGCATTATGATGTTATAAATGTGGCCTAAGAGGGTGTTTATATTAGGATGGCTACAAAGATTTTATGTAGAAAAAGTAAACCAGGAAGTTCTGCAGCTCAAACAATACTTTGCTGTCATTGAAAAATCTCTTTTGAGTACAAGGAATGAAATCTGTGGTAGTTGTTCTGCCCGAAGCTCTGCCGCAACAAACGGGAACAGCCTTCAGTTCGTTGTCAGTTAAAATTATGTTTCATTTCTTTCTCAACATAACATAGTGGTTATATTATCATTAGTGTTATGGTCCAGGTAACATTCAAAATAATTAACAGAATAGTAAGGTCACTCTTACATGGTTCACTGTTCACCTAATGTAGGTTTAAGGTTACAGGCTTCTTGATTGTAAGCATAAAAGCAGTGTGTTATTGATATACACTGCATGCCTGCACACTGCAGGCTGCAGATGTGCCCCACCTTCCACACATATTCTCCTGATTCATTCACGCGCACTGTCACTGAGTTGATTGTTTGTGTTTTAGGAGGAATGCTGTCACTTCAGCTGGAGGTGTGTTTATTTTACCTTTTTTTTAAAAGTAACTGACAATGATAAATCCTGGATTTTTTTTGCAACAACTTTTCTTTGGCAATTCTAGTGACAGCCATATTGCTAATGAACCCAAACATTTCTTCCCCAAGGCAGTTGATATTTGCAAGAGTCATCCATTCAGAACATTTTTTCACCACCTTTTTTTCCTTTCACAGGGACCAGATCTAAACTTTCCACCACAGGCTGTAAGTCCTCATTGACCTGCTCAGTGATCTGTTTCCATCCATTCCTACCCTTAGCTTGCTTATTGCAGTGATTAATTTCCACAGCTTTTAAATCGCAGTTTACATTGTCTTCCCACATCATTTAAATCTTCCTCTGGGTCTAAATTCTATGGCTTTTCATTCCACAACTTTCTTTACGTTAGCCGATGTTGCCCTGTCCTCTCTAAATGCTCTAATCATGCAGTCCATCTAGATTTCATCCACTTACTATACTTTTTAATTTCATTAATTTATCAAGTTCACTACTTTTAATTTTGAAAATTTATCAGCTAGTTAATTTGGTCTAGATACAGTTTTCTTATTTCCCACAGTAAGTTTCTAAATTATGTAAGAATATGTAGGCAGTCAATTTTTTTCTGTTTGGCAGGTTTCTTACAAGGTAGAAAGTTCAATATTAAATGTTGGTATATTCCATAAGACTGGAAGTCTTTTGAAATGTCTACTTGCTCTGAGTACACCTGTTTACATTCCTGTCCCATGACAGTTCTGCAACATCCTGTCCTGTTCGCTATAAGGCAACAAAACATACATAAAAAGTACAATTTTCTTCCTTGTTGTTGTTTGTATAATCCCTACTCCAGAGTAACTGAATTATACTCATTGACTCTCAGTGCATTTATCGGTGTGTTTCACACTGTCACTGACACAGCTATGTGAGACCCGTTCCCTTCCTTGGTCATGCAAGATGCTGTCAGATTTGTCAGATGACTGTCAACAAATTCCCTCAAAATGTTGTACATGAAAGCTGTACCACAGACACGTAAGAAAATGTCAAGTTTTTCCGTTACGGTTACTTTTTATTACTGCTTAAAGTAAATGTGATAATCATTATTTTTGCTTTATGTGTAAACAATTTTGGCAGTCTGATAATATGGAAATTATTAATGCTGACTTTTTGGTTCTGCTGCTTCTTTGTAAGTGCTAGGCAAACACCTTTATGTTACAGTAATGTAAATTATTGGTCATATATTCTGCATGTATCAGGTAATTCAGAGTGGTGGAAAATGTAATATGGCTAAGCATTACTTTCTTATACACTTGAGTAACACCTATGATTCAATTTGTTGGGAAGGATGTGTATAATATTCTTAGTTTAGTCCACCCATGAGACTAATTAGGTTGATTAAAATTCAGTGAGAGAGTTGAAATGGCCAGTGTATCTCCTGCTGGTCGCAGTTTTCTCACTTAGCGTGGAAATTTAATTTTCTGAAATGCAGTCATTTAGAAATAAATCACATAAGTTATAGTTCTGATGTAGGAGGTCCAGACAAAAACTGATTTTTAAAGAATAAATCACCTTATATGCATACAAATGTGAGATCATTCTGTTTGTATCGGTCTTTTGATACAAAAGAGGGCTATCAAAATTATAAAGGCAAGGAGTGGAGGCTCTTGTAGGAATTTATTTAAATAATTAAAAATGATACCATTCGAGTCAAAAAATATATTTTCTTTGCTTTTATTTATAACCAATAACAGACACTTTACATATTCAGGAAAAAAACAGTGTACATACTGTACATAGTAATGAACTGTATTGACCTCTGAAAAACTAGGTTGTTTATAAAACAGGAGCTCATTATTCATGTGCTAAAATCTTTAACAATCTTCCATCAGATATTAAAAATACTTCTGGTAATCTTTAAGAGATTTAAAAGAAATTTATAACATTATTTTGATTACACACTCTTTCTACACTTTGGAAGAATACTATACCAGCTGATATATGTGGCAGATGACTCAACTTTGTATAACAGAATCTGTTAACTGAAAAAGGTACATATCCAATCGAAAAATATGAACATACTCCAGTTTCCTGCTGCAGTTCAACTGTGTTACAAACATAAACTAAATGAAATACTGCAAAGAAAAAATACTGCAATATGTGCTCTAAAACTTGAATCTAATTCTGTAAACATATGTGTATTAACAATCTACAGAGAACCTATTAGAGAGTTTAATTATTTGACACATAAAGTAGATGACATTCTGCATACCAACTATACTCCAACTCTAGACTTTATTACATGTGGTGACATATTCATTTATTCATCCATACACACTCATACATTCCATTTCACATACTGGGGTACAGCCCCACAATACAGAATGTGTCATAATTTGTAATGAATTACAATAATGACAATACGAAACAAAAGTTAATAATAATAATAATAATAATAATAATAATAACAACAACAACAACAAAGTGAGCATGTTCTAATACATGCCAATATAAAATAGGCTAAAATACATCTACATCATGTACCGCGGTGCTGATAAGTCCTTAGCCCGACAAGAAGGAAACAAGCTCGGAAGCATGTTAGGGATGCGTGCGATTTCAACAACATCAAGACGCGAGCTGCCATCAAGTTTTTTTCCTGCAAGGCAAGGCGCTGAAGGAAATTCACGCCATTGTAACAGAAACATTAGCTTGTTTCCTTCCTGGTCGGGCTAAGGACTTATCAGCACCCCTGTATATAATTAACACTGTTAATAAGTCACAAAAATATCATAAGAATTCAATTATGTATATTTAATTATTATCAGTTTAATGCGTAAACAATAACACAGGTTCCAATGGAGATATATTATAAAATAAAAAAGAGGAGGATTTATACTGATCGTAAGTTATTACATAAATGTAATGAAGCATCACTTCACAATTAGCTGATTGACACTGAAATGAAAAATCATTTGATGCCCCGTTACTTCCTTATAATTGGTCAGGCATTGTTATTTTTCCTACTGGAGTAAAAAAAATTGTCACTGCATATTTTTATTGATATATCTCTAATCCCTGTATTAACAGTTTATCTGACCAGGATGGCCAGTATTAACAATTAGCATTAGTGACCTTCAGATGCAGTCGCCAACTAAAAAGTGTCAGAAAAATAAATATACAGTAACTGATTTCCTCACTAACTTAAGCTACAAAACTTGGGATAATTACTGTCAATATGAATTATGTAACATAATGCCAATTCCTTCTTAAATACACATTCAGAGACTTTTTATTCTAGCTTCCCTTGACAAAAGCAAATAAAGGATATAACAGTAACGAATGGATCCTGGAAACACGAAAGGGAATTGTACTTAGCCAGTAAAAATAGCAATAACCTAGGTCCTAAAAAGTACAATAAATTATGTAGTAAAGTTCAGTACAACGTTATTAGAGAAAGTAAAAAAATTTAATTATACTAGGATAATATTAAACTCAAGCAATAAGAATAAAACCACATAGAAACACAAGTATTTGATATTGAAGGGAAACCTTTTTGTGACCAACAAGCTATTGCAGATGCCTTCTATAATTATTTCCTTCTCTAGCTGACACAATTACCAAGAATAATACACAAAATAAGATTGGGAATAACAAAGATATTACTTCCACTCCCACCTACCTTGTATCACAAATTACCAAAAATTCATTTTCTGTCATGGGGCTTAAACCTGTTTCAACTACAGAAATCATAAATATAATTAAGTATCTAAACAAAATCAATTCTCAAGGAAACGAAGAAGTTTCTACCCAGTTATTAAAAAACAGTGCTCCTTGTAGGTCATATATTCTAGGTATAACAGGTAGGTCTCATAACTGAATGTAATCCTATATACAGGACTGACATTAAAAAATGGAAATTATCTCCAATATTTATAATAATAAAACTTCTTCAGACTGGTGAATGACTTCACAAATGTTTTGCAAGGATAATTTCTCGGACCCTTATTGTTTCTTGGATATATTAATGATTTGACTAAAATTTTAATTAATAATTCCATACCGCTTCTTTGCATGGATGATACTAGCGTAATTATCACCAACGCAAATATTGTTGACTTTCAATCTAACATTCAAGCAGTGTTAATTAAAAAAAATACTCCTAATTTAGACATAGTGACAGAATACGACAATAGACGCATTTCCAACATATCTTATCCAAAATTCATGGGCATAACTTTGGACGTTACTCTATATTGGATAACCCATATAGATCAACTTCTACCTAAACTGAGTTTAGCACAGTTGAAGAATAAGAGACCAACCTGATGTCACTAGTTATTAAGTTTTATTTCACTTCTTCTATGCTCAACATGTTTCAGACATTAATACATCCATCATCAGGAGCCTGCGACTTTTCTATTGTATCACCACATTGGTCGTGTGTTGTATCGATGTGTGTTGGAGTTTCGGTGTGGCTGGGTTTGGGTAGTATCCGTGTAGCAAGCTGCCACACGGATACCAACCCAAGCCAGCCACACCAACACTCCAACACACATCAAAACAAGAACACATGACCAATGTGGTGATACAATAGAAAAGTTGCAGGCTCCTGATGATGGATGTATTAATGTCCAAAACATGTTGAGCATAGAAGAAGAGAAATAAAACTTAATAACTAGTGACATCAAGTTGGTCTCTTATTCTTCAACTATCACAATGATGCACGGACCATTATACATAAGATGAGTTTAGCATGTTACGCTGTTAGGGTTATCTAACCATGACACAAGAAAGATTAGTAATGGTACAATGTGCATATTTTTACTCAATTATGAATTATGACATTATTTTTGGGGTCATTCACCCTACAGCACCAGTATTTTTCAGTTGCATAAAAAAGTCATAAGAATAATTACAGGTCCCAAGGATAAGTAATCATGTCATGGTTTATTTATAGAATTAAATATTCTTACTTTAAAAACTCAACACACGATAAACTCTGATATCCATGGCAGAAGTTTTAATTTTCATCAAGTTGGTATTGAATTTTGAGACTTTAACAAAGTGGTAATTATCGCATGGGCCTCAAGACTTACAACAGATTGCCAGCCTATATAAAAGCCATATTTCTAAATAATAGAGCATTAAAATTCCTTTAAAATAATTTTCATTATTCCAACTCTTTATATACACTGGATGGATATTTTTAGATACAAGAACATATAGACCTGGGTCTGACTGTGTAGTTTATTTCTTAATTTACTGTCATTCATTTTATATAACTATTTGCATTATTATATCTTTAATTTATGCTTTATTTTATTTTTTTTACTACTGAACAACATGCAATTTGTCTGTGCAGTGTTTTCTTCAATCAGTTAATAACTGTATTGTTCAAAATGTGCCTCTAATATGTGACTACGTTTGTGCCGTGGTGAGCCCCAACCCCCAGACACCCGGACTGAGTTCGAGACTTTGATTTCAAGTTAAACCTGTCCCCCCCCCCCACCCCTTGTAGCTACTACCTGTTCAGGAGACGGATTCCTTAACAACCACTCTGGTTGCACCCTCGGAACTGTCCACTAGTAAATAGTCGAGAACGTCAAAGTCTTGCAACCACAACTATACCACAAAGAGTCGGGCACTCTACATGTTCTGAGTTGAAGTACGTGGAGTGTACAAAGTAAGTACATGTTCAAGCATGAACAAGAGTTTGTGAACAAAGTGTTATGTTGTATTTGTTCCAGGTTGGTTTATTAAATAAGTTGTTATTGTTTGGGTTATGTTTTACTTGCACCCATACCAGTTTCCACAAAGAACAGTGCAAGTAAAGTGGTAGCAGAGCATGGTTACGATCCACGGACCTCTGGGTTATGGGCCTAGCATGCTTCCATCCTACGTTTTAGAATCATGGCTTATAGATCTCGTCAGATGCAGCATACTGGTGGGGTGGCCGATCACACCCGCTCCCTTGACGTGAGGAATGTGGTTAAAAGTAGTTATTTAGATCAATACGAGGCAGCACGTCAGAGTTTTGTGCCTCAGCGCGGTCGCGGAGGAAGATGTCCGACACCAGCAAGACGTTCCTATAACACTAAAAGCACAGAAGGAATGGGGATATCACGGGGAAAGGAATCGATGAAACAGAAGGATCAGATGCCAAGATTGGAGTTGATCTCAAGGAAATAGAAGATGCCTTGAACCAGACTGAAGCAAACAAGACATTGAAGGCAGTGACTTTATTAGTAACAACTAGAACGATGGGTTTCTGCGCAGCTCAAATTTACTTTCAATGTAGTGCACAAAGAAATCCAGTTTACTGTAATATTTATGCGTTTTATCAGGTGAACTTGGCTATGTTTGAAGCCAAACTATATAACGTTCAAAGATACAGGAAGCACACATTCAGAGAGCAGATGAAGTTTATGAAGTGCCTGCTTGACCAGATTTTATGCTGGTAACACAAACAGTAAATGCATAACCTTATCAAATTGGAAGGGTATTGAAAGCAGTCGGCCCCGTCACTGAAGGAAGTGAGTACTTTGTACCAGCCCTTGCCGCTGAACACCAAACTAGAAATGATGTTTTGATTCCACAATTGGAGTGAGTTATATTATCGAACTTGCGGGAGACCGCTGTAGCATTGGCAGGACAAATTGCCCAAGTGAACGCAGGGATGGTGGCGGCGCAAGTAACGCCGTCAGGACAGGGAATTAAGCAGGTGTTTACCCCGCACTTTTATCAAAGGCTTCCCCATCCTTTGAGTCACCTGCTTAAGGAACTCCCAGTAGTGGACGGCACTGATGTTAACCTTTTATGTGATTTTTTGTTAAAGGTAATTAAGATACGCCAGGTGGGGCAAATGAATGAATCGGCAATTTACGAGCTTATGTACCGTAACTGTAGAGACGAACTGTTGGCATTAGTGACACAGGCTATTGACAGCAGGGAGACTTTTGAGGATTTCCATGCTAGGTCATTGGGACACTTTATACCCTCAAGAGAGATGT
>Ga0123353_10016923_pt1 | contig 10682 bp, 7 predicted proteins | sample TergutLab28metaG_3_FD_92763 | JGI IMG/M metagenome (GOLD analysis project Ga0123353, IMG submission 92763) | Labiotermes labralis P3 segment gut microbial communities from Petit-Saut dam, French Guiana - Lab288 P3 | ecosystem: Host-associated > Arthropoda: Insects > Digestive system > Gut ... | reverse complement strand
GCCAGCCGTTGAAATTGAAGCCCTGCTTTTCGGGGTCGGCGGGTTTTGCGACTGTTCCGCCGTCCGCAACCGTGACATTAGTCACTGCGCCGTCAATATTGAAGCTGACGGTGTGCGTTGTTGGCTGAATTTCGGATATTTTCACCCAGACATAAGACCTGCCGTCGGTGTACTCGTCGTAGCCGGGCTTGCTTGACGAAGCGGCTTTGTCGCTTGCTGCAAGGATATTTTCGTTCAATTGAATGAATTTATCCGCGGAGACCGCCCCGTCAACGGTAACATGGGTAATCCCCGTTGTATTAGACTTGTCTATAGCGATTCCCGTACCCTCAGGGACTATCACATCCCCGCCTACGGTTATTGTTCCGCGCTCACTTATTAAAATTCCTACCGGAAATATAGGATTAGCATATGATTCTCCGGGATTAAATACGGTTATATTTCCGCCGACAACCGCCGTTCCGCCCGGCCCGCCTTCTTGATAGAAGAAAACCCCGTATCCATATGGACTTGTTATATTTCCTTCAATGAAAACTGCCCCGTTAAAAATAATATCTACAAACCCATTTTCTATATTTCCATAAACATTTACCATTGAACCCATATTCGCCCATATTGAACCGTTTATAATATTACCGTATATACTTACTGCAGAATTTTGACCTGCAGAAATCGCCTCGCTCTGATTAAGATTTATATCACCGCGAACAATTACTTCTCCATAATTTGCCATAATGCCCGCGCCTGCCGTGGTTATATTTCCGTTAACGGTGAGTCTGCTTTTTGTTGGATGGAAAGTGGTAGCAACCCAACGCCAGCTGTTAATTAATGACGCGTCTATATCCCCGTCAATTGTCAAACTGCCGTCATACACATGCAAAGTGCCGTTGCCTGACAATATGACACCGCCGTTTACCAGTATATCGCTGTTGTAAATTTCAGCTTTGTTTTCAAACGTAAAATCATTGCCGTCCAAATCAAAGGTGATTTTTTTGTTCTCAAACACTAGGGAGCCGACAGTGATGTCCGTCAAAAACTTGATTGTGGTCGGCACATTGTCAGGCACGGCCGCCAGCGCGTCGTCCAGCGTCCCGTAACCCACGCCGCCGATTTCGCAGACATAATTTGCTGTTGCGGGTATTTTGACCCAGACAAACGCCGTGCCGTCAGTGTATTCGTCGTAGCCGGGCTTGCTTGAATCGGCTTCTTTATCTTCGATATTATAAAGAGTATCGTTAAAAATTAAATATTTGGAGGCGGTTATCGTTCCTTCAACAGTCAAATTGCCGTTTAATATGACAGCCCCCGTGCCGGGTAAAGCTTCTCCGCCTTCATCAAAGTCGTATACGGTTATATCGCCGTTTACAGTTAAACTGTCTTTATACAAGGCGATCGGTATGCAATTGGAGTTAATATTGCCGTTTATGACGGAAGTCCCCGCTATTGCGATTCCGGAATGGATAGGGCCTACCGACGGTGACGATAACATTGACAATGATATCGACATATTACCGTTAACATAAAATTCTCCGTCGTAATCACACCCGATCAACGCGCTCGCCCATATCTGCTCTACGTCGCATATTATATCGCCGTTAACTGTAAGAACACTGCCGTTTACCGTATATATCATGGAAGAATAGCCTGTGATTACCATACCGTTATCTATTGTTATATTGCTATTGGCGTCCCCTATTAATTTTGTATAATAAGTTGAGTTTATACCGCCCGTTACCGTTAAATTGCTCCTTTCTACATTTATGTTCGCGATATATACGGACAATGTGCCATCAATCGTTAAACTGCTGTTAACTAAAGTAATTTCTAAAAAACTGAATAATAATTCATGCCCGTTTAAATCAAAAGTGATATTTTTATTGATAATGGTTGATTCCCACCAAGCTCCGTCTACACTATAGCCGTAAGTAATATCCGTCAAAAACTTGATTGTGGTCGGCACATTCTTAGGCACGGCGGCCAGCGCGTCGTCCAGCGTTTCGTACCCCACGCCGCCGATTTCGCAGGCGAAGCTGTCCTCCGATGAGGCGTAAAGCCCTATTGATATTATTGCCGCCAGCATCGCGGCGAAAACAAGCGCCCCTAGAATTTTCTTTTTCATGGTTTTTTACCGTCCTTTCTTTTTTGGATAATCATCCATGTTTATTTTACATCTTTATACAATTAAAGTCAACATATATTTTAAATTTTTGTATAAAAAATGTTAATTTAAAGGTTGACAAATGAACATATGTGCGCTATAATATGCACGCTTTGATTCAAACCTCTTTAAAAACAGAAAGGACACCGAAATGGCTAAAAACAAACAAAAAAAACACCGCATATTAAAACGGGCATTTGCCGCAACCGGCATTGCTCTGGCGACGCTTATTATTTTGCTTATATTTTTGCCCTTCGCGGGCAGCATCGGCATGGAGGCGGAACAGCTGCCGCCCGGCGCAACGAAAACCTTGAAGCGCGCCGTTACAGGCGAGCGCTGGATGACGGGCGCGGGCAGGCTGCTGGACGGTTTTGCGCGAATGCCTAAAAACATCCCGGACGCGTCGGGTTATGAAAGCCTGCATTTTTACCCCGGCGGGGAAAGCGCGGGGGAAGGCGAAAGCTGGTTTTTGGGCTATGCCCAGGCCGCAATAACGCCGCAGGACTTTGAATCCAGGGATTATTACGTGGGCGGCAACCTCAGCGTCCCCCCGCGCAGGTTCGGCGGCAAACTGGACGAATTGAAAGTCCGGGTCATAGCGCTCAGCGACGGCGGCGGCGATGCCCAAAATATCAACATATTCGCGGCAATCGACAGCATCGGCATTACCAACCGGCAGGTGAGGGATATACGCGCCTTGGTCGCCGACATGGAGCTCCAAAGCGTCAACATAGCCTCCACCCACTGCCACAGCGCCGTGGATTCCACAGGGATATACAGCAAGGGGGGAAGGGTGGATGAAGCCTATGTAAATTTCCTCAATGAAAAAACCGCCGAAGCGATCCGCGAAGCCGTCCGGGGCATGGAAGCCGGAAGGCTTTACATATCGCGGATAGGCTCGAATTCCATGGAGGGATATGACAGCAGGTTTTGGGACAAAATGGGCTTCGACGACGAAAAAGACGAATGGGACGAAGGGTGGAGCGCGAAATGGGTACAGGTGCATAAGGAAATGCTGCTCGAAACTTCAATCGAAGAGTACGGGCTGGGCGGCTATATATCAAACCGCCGCATGCACGGCTTTTACCCGACAAAATTGAACAGGCTCCGCTTTGAGCCGCTCGACCCGTCGGCGAAAGAAACCGTGCTTTTAAATTTTGCCGCCCACCCCTACACGGCGGGCTACAAATACGGCGGCTGGCCCGGCGACAGGATTTCCGGAGACTATATCTATTACATGGAAGAAGTTTTTGACTCTGCGGGCATGAATTTCCTGTTCATAAACGGCGCGGTCAACGGGATCAACCCCAACCGGGGCTGCACGGCCGACAGGAATTGGTACGAGGAGGAAGAAGCGGGCGAAGACAGCGGCGGCAGGCTCCAAGATTGGCAGATACGCCGCATAGGGAGGGATTTCGCCGGGATCGCGTTGGCTATGACAATGGAACCCGGCGATATCGCCGCAGACCCGCTGACTGACCCTGACAACGACCACGGGTATGAATACCGCAATATCATGGCAATGATCAAAAATAACGGGAACGCGCCCGAAACCGAATTGGAACCGAACCTCAGCATACGGCTTAAAGAAGCGCGTGTTGACATCGGAAACCCGGTCATACGCTGGGCCGCGAAAAAAGGCCTGCTCAACCTGGAAATACTCCGCGACGGGAAAAAACTGACAGGCAATACGGAAATCGGCTATATGGAGCTCGGCGGGGAAATAGCGGTCGCTTTGATGCCCGGCGAATTCACTCCCGGCCTTGCCTGGGGCGGCGGCGACACCACGGCGGAACGCGCCATACGAATGAGGGGTTTCGGCCATCCGACCTTCAGCGAAAGCGCGGGCAGCGACGTTCTGGTTTTCGGCCTTTGCAACGACGAAATCGGCTATGTGATCCCCGACGGCGACTATTGCATGTTTTACGTGCCCAGGGGCATAGCGGACAGGGTGATGGGGACGTGGGACTATGACCATTACGCGGAACTCCTCTCCCCCGGCCCGCGCACGGCGGGGGTGATAGCGGATGAATTCGCGGCGCTGGTTAAATTGGCCAATAAGAATTAAAAATATAAAACCACAAACGCATATGCCCACGGTTTTACCCTTTGTAAACTTTTTTATTATTTGAAAAAATATATTGACACCCTGTGCCTGATACTATAAAATAAAATCGTATACCCTTTTTGCAAGTTATAAGTTACAAGAATGAAATTACGTTAAGGTATGGGCACAGGATGGCTATAAATGCGAAACGGTTAAAAATAATTGTTGTTTCGGCCGCGCTGGTTTTTGCCTTTGCGGCCGGAGCTGTTGCTTTGGCGGGCATCGCGGCGTCCAAAAAAAGCGGCTCGTTCGAGACGGAAATAATCAACCGGGTAAATATTTACGCCGATGATACGGAGCAGGTTTTCAAAAGCCCGGGCGGGACGGGGAAGTTTACGGCGCGGGTCGTGGTATCCGCCGCGAAAACGGAAACGGATTTTTACGCGCGGATAAACTCCATAAGCGTCAGCGGGATGCCGTATGAGAACGTGATAATAACCCCTGTTCAGGGCGAGTATGCCCTTTTCCCGCAGAACGCGGTTTTGCCCGGCGGTGATTTAAAGGCGGACGGGACGGCGGAACCCCCGCCCGTCGCCAAATGGTATGTGGATATAACGTTTTCTGCATCTGCGGGGGCGGAGTGCCGGCCTTCCGTTGACATAAATTACACAAGCGGCGTCAATTCCCAAAACGCGGATACGCACATATTGAATATCCCCGTAAAATTAACCGTAAATTAGATAACCGAAAGGACGGTCGTGTTCATGAAAAAGGCAATTATCTTTATCAGCGCTTTTTTTGCTTTACTTTTATTGGTTTTTACGCATTTAACGGCTTCAGCGGCTTTTTCGCGGGGCGACGTCAACAACGACGGCGCCTTGGACGCTGTCGACGCTCGGCTTATTTTAAGGCACGTCGCCAAGCTCGATACCCTCACGGGCGCCGCCTTAAAAGCGGCGGATGCTGACGGCAGCGGCGAGGTTGACGCCGGAGACGCGCGCATTGTCCTGCGGGTTACGGCGAAATTGCAGAAACTCCCGGATATCAGCGGCGATTCCGAAGATGCGGCAACAATGGAGAAAGAAACCGAAAAGAAAACAGCAGCCAAACCGGAAACAACAAAGAGAGAGCCTTTTGTCACGAGGCCGAGACCGACTGAAGCGGCGACGGAACCTCAGTCAGTTGCCGCCCCGTCTACGGATATTGTGAAAGTTGTTGAAAAATACAATAAGGCGGCGAATGACACTAAAAATTATATGGGCAAGGTCAAGGTTACGAAGCTTGACGGCTCATATATCGAAATAACCCGGATGCCGACATCTTACGCGTGGTTAAAACCGATCGTATACGGCCTTCTCCCCAACGATTACCCGAGAGCCCCTGAAACAAGGGAATTCAACAAGGGGAAAAGTCTCGGCATCTCTAGAATTTCGCTTAATGGGTTTATACCGCCTGAACAGCTTTCTGCCGTTAATTTAGGGGCGGCGGGCGTCGAAAGCGCTAAGTTTACGCCTAAAGCGAACGGCTCCGGCACATATGATATTATATTGAAACCGGAGGTCATGGACGGTTTTGCCCCGCCGACATATAACGGCCAAGCGGCTGAGTACCTTGATATCATCGATGAGGATATAGAGCCTTTCCAGTTTTTGGACGGCACTGTTGCATATGCAGGCACGACGATTACCGTTGAAGTAAACAAAGACGGCTTGATGACAAAATATTACGCGACTGTCCCCGTTGTCATGAAAGGCAATTTTGGCTATGGCGCACAAACCCTAATGGAGGGCTGCGAATTAAGCGGTTTTTGGAAATCGGAGCTTGAATTCATATATAGTTAAAGGTGATGTTTTATGAAAAAGGCAGTTATCTCTTTTTGCGTTTTTTTAGTTGTATTTTTATCGGTTTTTACGCATTTAACGGCTTCAGCGGCTTTTTCGCGGGGCGACGTCAACAACGACGGCGCCTTGGACGCTGTCGACGCTCGGCTTATTTTAAGGCACGTCGCCAAGCTTGATACCCTCACGGGCGCCGCCTTAAAAGCGGCGGATGTTGACGGTAGCGGCGAGGTTGACGCCGGGGACGCGCGCATTGTCCTGCGGGTTACGGCGAAATTGCAGAAACTCCCGGATATCAGCGGCGCGAATCCGCAAAAGCCCTCCAACAGCGGCGGCGCGAGCCTCGAGCAAATGCTGGCGTCGGGAACGGCGGTGCAATATCAGCGCGTAGCGTGCCACGATAAGGAGATGGGCTGCGAAGCGATCCGTTCGGTAGCGCCCGCGGGCTGGAAAGCGGACGGGCAGGTGTATTGGGCGTTTCAAAGCGGCGCCGCTCCCGCAACGACAGACTTTTACATAGTATCGCCGGATAACAGCGCAAGAGCGGGGCGCGTTTCAAATATGTCGTTTGTCGTACCCGACCCGAACTACAATCAGATGTCTGAGGGGCAATGGTACTCGCCCGCGCTGGCCTCCGTTAAGCAGTACCAAAACGCGGAAACCTACGCGCAGAATTTTTTTAAAGAATACACGGATATTGCCGATATGCAGCTTGTCGGCGTCGAATACCCAAAAGGCGAAACGGCGAAGGCGCTGGAAGCGTACCGTATGTATATGCAGCAGGAACTCGATAACACGCTGGCTCAAATGGCGCCGCAGAACTCGCAAATGAGCGTGGAATGTTCCATAAACGCCGCGCAGGTCACCCTCCGTTTTGAAACGAACGGCGTGCCATGCAAAGCAAGGATCTTTGTGGCTATTTCCTCATATGTGAATACAAACACACAGGATATCCCGTATGTCGGCCGGTACACGACGCAGGAAACCGGATGGAACACCGGACCGGCAGGTTTCCTCTATTATATGGCGGAGGAAAGCAAGTTTGACCGCTATGAAGCCGCTTCGGAAATGTTCTTCTCGAATCTGATTGTCAACGAACAATGGGGCAGCGCCGTTCAGCAATTATCGACCAAGCTGTTTCAGGAGCAAATCCAGTCAACATTTGAACAGCTCATGCAAAAACAGCAGGAACACCAGCAGATGTGCAAGCGGTATGTGGATGCAAGCAAGCCTAGCTATTCCAATTCCGGTTCCGGTTCAAGCGGGTACAGCAGCAAAGTCATGGACGGCTGGAACAACGCGGTCACCGACAGGGAGTATTTTTCGACCGACGACGGCGGCTACACGAAACTGGACAGCAGCTATATGAATACATATTCCAACGGCAGCGACTTCGTGCAGTCCAACAGCTCGCTGGATATGCCTTCCGGCTGGAACAAGGTAGGCGGCAGCACGATGATCCCATAAAAGAACATATTATACCGGAATTTTATAATAAAAAGGAGAAGTTTGAAAAATTACGCCGCGTTTGCAAAGCGCTGCTATTCTTTCAAATTGCAAATTTTGTGCTTCGCAAAAATTTATAAAGGATGGATTATAAAAATGTCAAAAATATTATACGACGTAAGAGAGACCGAAAGCTTCAGCGCTTTGTTGAAGCAGAGCGCTGAGCTTTTCCGCGACCGCCCCGCTTTTTCCGTTAAAAACGAAAAAGACGAATATGAGGACATACTTTACCCCAAATTCCGCGAGGATGTGTATTCGCTGGGTACGGGAATGTCGGAACGCGGCTTTAAGGACATAAAAATAGCGCTTACCGGGGACAACAGCTATGAATGGTGCGTGTCGTACCTTGCCGTGACCTGCGGACTGGGCGTAGTGGTGCCGATCGACAAGGAATTGCCCGCCGAGGATATGGCCTATATACTCAAACACTCCGATACGAACGTAATCATAGCCGACAAAGCGAGGACGGAGCGTCTGCTCGAAAATATTGATATCATGCCCGAAAAGCTCGTAATAATAAGCGTAAGCAATGACGGCGAACATGAAAGCGCATTGGATTTTGCGGCAATTTTAAAAGAGGGCAGGAATGAATATTTAAGCGGGAACACGTCATATGAGGACAGGGAGCCGGATCCCGAGGCAATGACCGCACTGCTTTACACCTCAGGCACCACGGGTTTCGCCAAAGGCGTAATGCTCAGCCAAAAGAATATTCTGGCTGTCATCCTCGCAAACTGCAAGGTGGTAAAAATAACCTGCGAAGACAGGCTTTTGTCAATCCTTCCCATACATCACACCTTTGAATGCACTTTAAGCTTCCTGCTGCTGATGTATTCGGGCGGCTGCCTCGGTTTTTGCGAGGGATTGAGGTATATACCTAAAAACATGAAGGAATTCCGGCCCACGATATTCGTAGGCGTCCCGCTGATGCTCGAAAAGATACACAGGAAGATACTTTCCGCCGCGTCCGAGAAAAAAGGCGGCAAGCTGAAGCTGTCCGTCGGCAAGGTGATTGCGGGCGCGGGAAGCGCAGTGGGCGTAAACATAAAAGAAAAGATTTTCCATGAGATAACGAAGCTTTTCGGCGGACAGCTCCGCCTTATCATAATAGGGGCCGCGCCCCTCGACCCGCAGGTAGTAAAAGATTTCCGCACCTTCGGCCTGCCCGTATACCTGGGCTACGGGCTTACGGAATGCGCGCCTTTGGTCATAGGCAACAACGATTACGTGCAGCTCCACGATTCCGTCGGCGTGCCCCTGCCGGGGGTTGAAGCCCGCGTAGACGACCCTGACGACAATAATGTGGGGGAAATATTGATAAAAGGCCCTATGGTCATGCTGGGCTATTATAATAATGAGGAAGCCACGCGGGAGGTCCTGACCGAAGACGGCTGGCTGCGGACGGGCGACCTCGGAACCGTGGACGGCGAAAACCATTTCCGCATAACGGGGCGCAAAAAAAATGTCATCATTACGAAAAACGGCAAAAACATATATCCCGAGGAGGTTGAATATTACCTTAACAGCAACCCTGTGATAGCGGAGTCCATGGTAGTCGGAAGCGACAGCGAAACGGAAGAGGACACCTCCGTAATAGCCAACGTTTTCCCGGATATTGAGGCAATAAAAGAAAAGTTCAAGCTCCAGACCGTCTCAAAAGAGCAGGTTCTGAAAATCGTCGGCGACGTTATCAAGGAAGTCAACAAAAAGCTGCCGAAATATAAAAATATCAAGCAGTTCCACGTCCGTGAACAGGAATTCATCAAAACGACGACGCAAAAAATCAAACGCTACGCCAATAAAGAAACCGTATAAGGAGATATATAAATATGCTTTCATACGCAGAAATATTAAACTTAAAACGCTGGAACACGCCGACTATCTACAACGGCTGGGAGCAGGTCACAAGGCTTGAACGCACGCAGGGTCGCTTCAACCGCGAGACGATTACGGATTTTATGCCGCAAATGGGCATAATGGCCGGAACTGCCGTAACCGTCGTGGTTCAGCCGTCAAACCCGGAGAATCAGAGGAACAACACGAACGCGCAGTACGAATATATGAAATATCTGGCGTCGGTGCCGGGGCCGAAAATCGTCATGGTCAAAGACTTGGATAATCCCAATATCGGATCGTTCTGGGGCGAGATCAACGCCAACCTGCATAAGGTGCTGGGCTGCGTCGGCACGGTCACGGACGGTGCGATCCGTGACACGGACGAAATGACAAACGCAGGCATGCACGCCCTCGCCCGCCGGATGTGTGTGGGCCACGCCTACTCGACCCCGGTAAAATGGGGCTGCGAAGTGGAAGTTTTCGGCACAACGGTGCGCCCCGGCGACTTCATCCACGCCGACAAGCACGGCTTTTTCGCAATAGACGAGGAGGACTGCGAACATCTTCTGGACGCGGTCAGGTTTATGGACGAAAACGAATGCAACAACCTCTTGAAGCTCTCCCGCGACGCGGCGGGCATGGATTTGGACAAGTTCGTGGAGGAATATGCGGTGCAGGTCGAAAAATTCAAGGCGGACGCGAAAAATTATTTCGGCAACTTACTTGGCAGATGAATAATATGGATGAAATTAATATTGAGAATATTAGGGGAAAATGTAAAAATGGATTTTTGCGTTGGACTAATCATGCACAAATAAGGATATTGCAACGTAATATCAATATAAATGATGTTGCATATACTTTGATAAATGGTGAAATAATAGAGCAATATCCTAATGATTATCCATATCCGAGTTGTTTGGTTTTAAGTTCAATAAAGAAAAATAAGTATTTACACGTTGTTTGCGGTATTGGAGACGAAGAAATATGGATTATAACCGCTTATTATCCGAATCCCGATGAATGGACAAATGGCTTTAGGGTTAGAAAGGATAAAACGCAATGAAATGTTTTATGTGCAAAGGTCATATTGTTGACGAATTGACAACATTTATGGTCGATATGGGAAATTGCATTGTTATTGTTAAAAATGTTCCTTCGCAGGTCTGCGGACAATGCGGAGAGCCGTCATATAGCAATGATGTAGCGAAACGGCTTGAAAGCATTGTGAATGCTATGAGCGCTGAGGTTACGGAAATCGCTGTATTAAATTATTCAGACAAAGTAGCATAATTGC
>Ga0123353_10016921_pt1 | contig 10683 bp, 5 predicted proteins | sample TergutLab28metaG_3_FD_92763 | JGI IMG/M metagenome (GOLD analysis project Ga0123353, IMG submission 92763) | Labiotermes labralis P3 segment gut microbial communities from Petit-Saut dam, French Guiana - Lab288 P3 | ecosystem: Host-associated > Arthropoda: Insects > Digestive system > Gut ... | reverse complement strand
CAACAATCTAGTAAAAGATATTACATCATTAATCGAGTTAGCAAACCTTAAAATCCTCAAAGTTAGCAATAATCAGATAAACGATAGCGATCTTATACTTTTTATAACGCAAAGAACGGGGATTTACGGATTACCTCATGTCGAGATAATCAATTGATTGCTAGCATCTACTTGTTAGCAGTGAAAAATAACATTACGGAAGGTGCAGATAGCTATGAGAAGAAACCTACTTGAACAAGATGATTTAGTTGAAAACCCTACCGCGCGCGTGCCTGTATGCCTTTGCCTGGACACTAGCGAGTCAATGAGAGCTGTTTACGGTGGTGTTACTGCAATTGATGAGCTTATGGCTGGTGTTAACACATTTTATGATGCAATACGCGATGACGAAGTAGCAATGTACTCTGCAGAAATGTGTATCGTCACATTTGGTGGAAGAGCAGAGCTGATCGAAGATTTCGCTTGTATTGAACGTCAACCGAGTAATCCTGTTTTTAGAGCATCCGGAGGGACACCAATGGGCGAAGCGGTAAATCTTGCTCTTGACTGTCTTGAAACACGCAAAAAGGAATACCGCGATAAGGGTGTCGATTACTTCCAGCCATGGCTTGTTCTTATGACCGATGGAGAACCTAATGGCTCAGCACAAGAACTTGACCGGGCGATCAAGCGAATTCAAGAGCTTGTCAAATCAAAGAAGTTGGTGGTCTTTCCGATTGGCATCGGTGGTGATGCAGATATGAATGTATTAGGTTTATTCTCACCGGGGAGGACACCGCTAAAGCTTCAAGGCATCAACTTCAAGGCATTTTTCCAATGGTTAAGTCAAAGTGTTTCCCGCACGTCACAATCGATGCCTGGAGAGAAAATAACTCTGGATATGGAAGGCATAAAAGGCTGGGGAGAGCTATAATACTTAAGGAGTTGAACCATGTCAATAATAGTTGATAAAGAGAAATTAAAACAATATTTATACTCTGTTGTAAGTGATTATAAGATTTTTATTGATTCATGCAGCCTGATGTTTACTGAAGCGGAAGCATTCTGGGATAATATCATACCTATATTAAAAAAGAAACAGAAAACCGTCATAGTTCCACTTAGGGTGTATGAAGAGGTTAGTAAATTTGCAAAAAACCCCAATCTTTGCGATAAAAACGGCGATTGTAACCTTCATTCAAAAGCTGTAGCTGCTAAGAAGAAAATCGTAGGGTTGCAATCAGAAGGACTTGTTGAAGTCTTTGGCGATGATGACGATTTCTTTGCAGATAATGTTTTACAAGTGGTTTTTACAAAATTCAGGATGAAATATAATCTTCTTTTAATAACGCAAGACTTAAAGTTATCTCAAGATATAATCGACATTGGAAAGAGTTTATCAGTTAAGGCAAAGCGCCTAAGAGTTGCAAGAATAAATGAGTCCGGTTTTTTAAGAGAGTATTATGAAACAAGTGATGGTAAGTAACCCATGTGTGCGAGGAGTATAAGTGCGATGTGGAAGTCAGTATGCTGCGAAGTGCGTGGCAGAAGCCATAAAAGGGATGATATACCGTGTCAAGATAAAACGCTTGCGAGAATGCGTTATGGGATCAATGTTATTGCCCTTGCAGATGGTGCTGGTTCAGCTAACATGTCACATTATGGTGCAGAGTGTGTTACAGAGTGTATATCGGAGTATTTGATAAACAATTTTACAGACATCATTAATAATGAAGATGGTACGCTAGTAAAGATAAATATTCTCGATGCCATAGTAGAAAGGCTTGAAGCCACTGCAAAAGATCATGAATGCGAAGTACGTGATTTATCTTCCACCTTACTTGCTGTTGCAATATGTGATAACAGATACTTAATGATTCACATCGGTGACGGTGTAATCGGGTATCTGGAAGATAATGAACTTAAGGTTGCATCTCATCCGGACAATGGTGAGCATTCGAACATAACGACATTTGTTACTTCAAACAACGCACTCACGTCAATGCGCATTATACGTGGCAATATAACAGGGATAGTTGGTTTTGTGCTTATGTCAGATGGCACTTGTGATAGTCTGTATCACAAGCAAACAGAAACACTTGCAAAAGTGATAATAAAACTTCTGGACAGAACGAGTCTGCTGGATACTGCGGCATTTACAAAGAAACTGACAGATACTTTCCGTTCTGTAATAGCAAAAAACACTCATGATGACTGTAGTATAGCACTCCTCGCCCGTCCAATAAGTAATCCAAGAGAATACCACGACTTAACCTTCGATGAAAAATGCGAGCTATTAGGCTATAACCCCAATAACCATGATACTAGGGGAATAGTTAGCAGAGTTGAGGACTTACTTACTTTTCTTGAGGTTCCCAAAGATGAGCAGAGTGTGGTTGAATTTCTAATGACTAAGCCAAATCACGTAAAAAAAAAGCTAAAGAGATTACAGGAAGCTGGTCTTATTGTGAAAAATAATGATTTATACAGCAGGGCAATATAAGCTCATACTGCAATCCTGATGCATGCTCGCTCGATCGAGTAACAGAGGAAGTAGGAATGCCCATTCAACATGTTGTTGCATAAGAGAAATACTTACACTACTGCGAGGAAGCAATCCCAGAAGAAAAAAATAAATCGAATAAGCAATGTAGTATTAGCGTAAGCAAGCAGTTTTTCAGAGATCTCTGTTGCATCAACGCACGCGTTACATAAGGAGTGTGGATATGGATGATTTTTTTTCACCCCCAACAGACCATAACATGGATGCAGTATCACTTTATGATGAAGGGTTAAGGCTATATAAATTGGAGCAATACTCGGAAGCTTTTCAATTACTAAAAAAAGCTGCTGAGCTAGGGAATGTAAAATCACAGCTTATAATTGGCGATTGCTACGCTCTAGGTCGTGGTGTTGACAAAAATCGCCCTACAGCACTGGATTGGTACGTCAAAGCAGCTGAACAAAATGATATTATTTGTAAGCTTGGTGAACAAATACCGCAGGAATGGACAACTGCGGCTAAGGTTGCGATGTGCTTTTTCGTTTGTGGATTGCACGCCTACAATAGCGACGAAGAAAGCAAGGGTGCATTTCAAGCAATTGAAGCAGCAGCGAAGATAGGTTATCCTCAAGCACAATGCTGGTTAGGAGATTATTTCTATAAAAGAGCTTACAGTTTAGAAAAGTTTATTTATATGGAAGAAGAATATAATGACGACTATGATGATACAAAGGACTTTGATGAAATGCTGCATGAATACTCAAAAGCAGCATATTGGTTCATAAAAGCGTATACTCAAGGATTAACTGAGGCAAAGGAAGCTTTATATAAAGCATTATATAATTATTCTTTAGGCTCAGAATTTTATGGAGACATAAACCCTTATTTTGGGAAGTTTGTGGGAGATGCTACGCATCTTGAGTTGCTCGAAGATTATGTGAACGAGAGTAACATAAATGCCCAAAGATTTCTCGGTTTCCGCTATGCAAGGGGGGATGTTGTAGAACAAGATTTATCTAAAGCAGTTAACTGTTATGAGAAAGTTGTTGAACAGCGTGGTGACGTATATAATTTACCATTTGTAATCGGTCGTTGTTATACAGAAGGCAAGGGGGTAAATATAGATTATTCTAAAGCAGTTTATTGGTTTGAGAAAGGGGTTGAACACGGGTGGATGAGTTCATTGCTCGCGCTTGGTAATTGCTATAAAACTGGCGGAGTTGGTTTGAACAAGGACATATCAAAAGCCGTTTATTGGTATATCAGGTCAGCTGAAAGTTACTTGGAAGACTCCACAAAAGAATGCATAACAGGCGATGTTGCAAAGGAAGCACACCGAATATTTAAAATAAATAAGAGAGCCGCAAAGCGTGGTGATACCAATGCAATAGCACAACTTGCAACATGTTATAAGTGTGGCATTGGAGTGAAGAAAAATCTAAACAAGGCGGAGTATTGGTATGAAAAAGCAGCAATGCTCGGTGATGTAAACACACAATATGAACTTGGAGAGAGATATAGAACAGGCAAAAATTTGAGAAAAGATATTAGCAAAGCAGATTATTGGAACGATAAAGCCGCCGTGCGAGGCCATATGAAAGCTCAATACTTACTCGGGCAACGTTATGATACAAATAATAACGAAGAAGACAATAAAACCGCTTTTTCATGGTATAAGAAAGCTGCTTATCAAGGATATAAAGATGCGCAATACAAACTTGGGAACTTTTATAAAAACGGTAAGGGTGTAGAACCAGACATCTTAAAATCAGTCTATTGGTATGCGAGAGCTGTAAACGGTGACATTAAGAGCATATCTCCATATTTCGAAGAGGCACACAACGTACTTATATACTGTTATGCAACAGGCACAGGAGTTGAAAACGACTTAAGAAAGTTTGCTAGTTACTTTACTTCGATTGTTCAAAATAGCAGATATAGATATTCAAACAAGAGTAGTTTTAATGAAGATTATATGAATAACATACTGATAGAGGACTTCTTACAAACAACACCAGGCATTGATAGTAACATATCACAATCAATCATAAGGAAGTTTGGAGTAAATCTGTATGAGCTTGTGCTGTTACCGGATGGCTCAGACCGCTTGTGTAGTGCAATTGGCGTTTCCTTGAGGCTAGCAAAAAAGATTAGCCACTATCTTATAGCTACAGAGCCGTTTTGGAAACTTTTAAAAATGCTATCTAACCATACTGATTCACCAATTATTGCTGCTCTGCAGATAGTTGAGACTCATGGTGAAAGTGCATTTGAGTTGTTGATGAAAGATCCATATGAAACTTGTACACAAGCGGGCATGACATTTACTTCGTGGGAAATGATTTCTTTTTCAAAACTGTGCGATTATGTGAAACAAAAAAACTTCTATGATAAAGTAAAGGTAAAGTATTCTGAAAGCTCTCTTATTGTTGAGATAGCAAAGTATGCGTTCAACTTAGCAGCATATAAAGCAAATCTACCAGGTGAAGATGGTAAAATTATTTTAAAAGCAGAGTTAGTTAGGATTTTTATAGAACTAAGCAAGAACTCCTATTATATTACTTTTTTTGGTCCTTCACTGTTTGAAGAGATAAAAAATTTAGGCGAATCAACTGATGACATTCAAATTAGAACATTAGTAGAGGATTACATAATTGAGTATGATCAAGCTAAACAGATAAATAGCAGGCAGAATCAACAGCCTGATGAAGCTGAAGACAGTAAGAACATAACCCTGCAGGGTTGGGACACCCTATAGTTGATTTATCACCCTCTGGCATTCTTTGGCTACTGAGTTACAATTTCTCTTATTTTAGTAGAAGATCACGAGATTTTAATTATGAGTAAAGTTCCAACACATTTAAACACATTTAAGGTAGGCTCTACATTATTAGGCTTATATAACGTGATGTCCGATGCCATTGAGGGTGGAATGGGACAAGTGTTTCATGTGAGCCATAAAGTGTGGGGTGATGAACTTGCCATAAAGTTACCACAAGAGTCATACTTTCGTACCGAAGAGCAAAAACTAAGCTTTATGAATGAGTGCGAACTTTGGATTAATCTGGGTCTGCACCCCCACATCGTTTCCTGCTACTATGTCCGCGAAATCGGTGGTATACCATCGATTTTTGCTGAGTGGATGGATGGTGGCAGCTTGTGCGATGCAATATATAGTGCTTCCTTATACGAGGGTGATGATATTTCTGTATTAAATCGCATTCTTGATGTATCACTACAAAGTGCCAGAGGTTTATCGTATGCACATAAGCAGGGCCTTATTCATCAAGATGTTAAGCCAACTAACATTTTATTAAGTCTATCTGGCGACGTTAAAGTTACAGACTTTGGTATCTCAAAAGCACTACTGAGTCAGGCAACGACAAATCGGTCTGATTATGGTACAACAGAATACATTTCTCCTGAGCAAAGTAAATGTAGGTCTATTACCCAGCAAACTGATATATGGAGCTGGGCTGTTTCAGTATTGGAAATGTTTTTAGGTGATAGACCATGGCTCAGCGGTGTTGCTGCAGGACTTTACTGTGAGGATTATTTTAGTGCGAATGCACGGGTTTCTATACCAGAAGAAATGAAGGATTTGCTGCGATTTTGTTTTAAGGAAAATGCAGCGGATAGACCGGAGGATTTTTTAGTTATCGAGGAGATACTGCTTCGAATTTTCAAGAGTAAAACTGGTAAGAGTTACCACCGCTTATCTCCCAAAGCAGCACCAAACACTGCAGATTCATTAAATAACCGTGCTCTTAGTTATATAGATATTGACAAACCCGAAGAAGCTGTGCGGTATTGGGAGCGAGCATTAAGCATAATGCCAAACCATACAGATTCTCTATACAATCAAAGTATCTACTTGTGGAAATCCGGGCTGATTGATGATATAGAAGCATTACGTAAAGTAAATGCAAGACGCACTGAGAAAACAGATTTTCTACTTGCAAAGATTCATCTTTCCAGAGGTGATGCAGAAGTCGCAATAAAATGTCTAGAAAGCGCCAGAGGCACGCTTGATGACGTTATTGGCGTAGAAAGAGCTATGGTTGCGGCTTATGAAATGATTAGATACGGCAAAGATGGAAAACTCTTGCGCATTTTCGAAGAAAAAGAAAAAAAATCTGGTGAAAAGTCCAAAATGCCTATTGAGTCCGTATGCATAAGCCCGGATGGTAACCTAGCCCTTTCGAGTGGTTATGACAATTCGATGGCACTATGGGATATTGCGACAGGGCAACGATTGCGCACTTTTTCAGGTCACGAGAAAGCTGTATGCTCTGTTTGCTTCAGTCCAAATCTAAAGATAGCATTGTCAGGGAGCGAGGATGCTTCTATAAGACTATGGGATATAGACACAGGTAAGTGTCTGCACACATTTTTAGGACATAGAAAATGTATTTCATCGATCAGCATTAGTCCGGATGGGAAGTTAATGCTATCCGGCAGTTATGACGGGACTATAAAGCTCTGGAAAGCATCAACTGGTGAATGTATCCGGATGTACAGGGTAAATAAGCGTGTTAACTCTGTTTGTTTTAGCCCGGATGGGAGGTCGTTTCTATCAGGAAGTGATGACAGCTCCGTGAAAATGTGGGTTTTGTCTACTGGTAAACCAAGACGTGTGTTTGAGGGTCATAAATTGAGTGTACTCTCTGTGAGTTATAGCCCGGATGGTAAAACTGTACTAACATGTAGCGAAGATTGTACTGCAAAACTGTGGTCTGCTACTACTGGGAAATTAATCCGCTCATTTGCAGGGCACCAAGCAAGTGTGAACTCTATTTGCTATAGCCCCAATGGGAGAACTGCGCTATCAGGCAGTAAAGATGGCACCATAAAATTATGGTGTTTAGAGACAGGTCAGTGTTTCCGTACATATGAAATAAATGTTGAGGGTTTCGCCAGGCAGGTAGAGTCAGTCTGTTTTGGCACATCCGGTAATACGGTATTATCAATAAATCGTGACTCAGCAGTAAGATTATGGTCAATACCGGATGTCTCCAACTGCGAGATGGTGCTAAGCAAGATTTCAGATACCAATACAACCCTAAATAATGCTGATAGATTTAGTACTTTAGTTAACAGTGTGCGGTCATTATTAGAGCAAGGCAATGTATCAGGTGCATTAACCGCATACACACAGTTAAAAACCAATCAACTACATGGCAGTATTTCTGATTATCTCGATGTAAAAGAAATGATTGCACGATATTGTGTATTGCACAGTACTAAATCCATATCGCGCATTGATGTGTTAGCGCCTAATGCAATATCAGGTTGTTTTAGTCCGAATGGCCAAATGGTTTTAACAGGCGACAAACAGGGTGTTATGAAACTGTGGAACTTGAAGACATTGAGTTGTATTCGGGTAGAAAAAGGTAAGCCTCTGCACGTATCATTTGTATGCTTTAATCCGAATGGAAGTCTGGCCCTTTCTTGCGACTATGAAGGTGATGTGAGACTATGGAACACTGTTACATGGCAATGTGAAATTAAGCTTGATAGGCAACATAGAGTTGATTCTGCTTGCTTTAGTCCTGACGGTCAAGTAGTATTAACCGGTGGATCAGATGGCTCTATAAAGATGTGGAGTATAGCGCAAAAGAAGTATGTCAATTCTTTGAAAGCTCATAATAAATCTGTAACTTCAATTAGTTTCAGCCCTGATGGCCAAATGATTTTATCCGGTAGTAAAGATTGTTCTGTGAAAACTCTGGATTATAATACAGGATCATGTGTAAACACACTTACTGGGCATAGAAATACAATATCAACTGCTTGTTTCAACCCAGAGGGCAACAGGATAATCACAGGTAGTAAGGACAAGACTATTATGCTATGGGATGCAGTATCTGGTCAATATATAAAAACTGTCAGTGTCCATGATCATGGTATCGCATCTGTGTGTTTCAGTCCAAATGGTAGGCTCCTATTAGTTGTTGATACAGGTGTAAGTTTGAGTCTTTGGGATACTGATACTTATGAGAATGTCTATTCTTTACATAGTAAAACAAGCGAAAACCCGGCTGCCTGTTTTAGTCCTAATGGTTTATGGGTCTTACTAACCGATCATGATGGTATTTCATTGTTGGATCTCTCATATTATTTTAGTTTTCCCGGTTGGTCACAATGGAATGACGGTGCGTTGCCTTACTTGGAAAGCTTCATTACTCTCAGAAGAGATTATACTGATGAAGATTTCTTGAGTTTTATTAGTACCCTTCAGAATAGGGGTTTTGGATGGTTACGCCCTGATGGGGTAAAAGCAAAACTAAAAGAACTGTGTACTAAAAAGGATAAAATAAAGCAGCACTCAGGAACACATGTGATGAGTGCCGACAACTCAAGGCTTTGTACTATTTGCAGCAGTGTGTTATTTGACGTTCCCGCTACTCAAGATATTTGCACTGATTGTAACCAAAGATTAAAAAAAATAGTAAAGCAAGCACAAAGAATAAAAGATGATAACGACATTCTCGCGGGATACCATAGATTATCTCTCTTAGGTGAAGGGGGTATGAGTAGAGTATGGCTTATTGAGGATAAGGATTCAAACCAACAACTTGCAATGAAAATGATGCTCTTAAAAAATGCAATTGATGAAAAGCGAAGAAAGGCTTTTTTAAGAGAAGCTATGCTTTCAACTCAGTTAAGTCATCGTAATATAGTGCGTCATTACGAATGCGGTCAATATGGTAATGAGCTATTTTTAGTAATGGAATACTGCGATGGGGGCAGTTTGGATGATTACATCAGCAAAAACAGTGGTAAGCTCTGTATAGATATTGCAACGCATATAATTTTGCAAATTCTTGATGGTTTGAATTATGCTCACAATTTATGTATACCTTCTCAGCTAGAAAATGGTGAAACCGTAGAAGTTACTGGCATCGTTCATAGAGATATAAAGCCGGGAAATATTCTTTTAATTGATAATAAAAAGTTTCCAACATGTAAAATATCTGATTTTGGTTTAGCAAAAGCTTTTGAAACAGCTGGTCTTTCTGGGTATACTCGTACCGGGTCTAAATCCGGTACCCCTGAGTTCATGCCGCGGCAACAAATAATAAATTTCAAAGGAGCAAAGCCATCAGTTGACATTTGGGCAGCGGCAGCTAGCTACTACTTTATGCTTACTGGCATGTATCCAAAAGAGTTTAGTAGGCGGCAAAGAGATTACACTACTATTTTATTCACGGATGCTACTCCGATTCGTCGGCGTAACGTAGACATTCCAGAAAAACTGGCTGAGGTAATCGACTATGCTCTTGTTGAGACACCAGAGATTGGCATACAAAGTGCAGCAGAGCTTATTAGTATGATTGAAAGTGCTTTTTAGTAGAAACATAGTAGAAAATAGGAAGTGACCCCCACATAGTGGAAAACTAAGCGGGGGCTTACTGTATTTATGTTATCTTGCAGTGTTTTTATGCTTATTACGCAAGCGATTCAATATAAATATTGTAATAGCACAACTTGTTATGACAACGAGTACGTGGGTACACCACCACCATCACCCGCTCCAAATAAACACCAAGCCCACGGCACAAATAATCATGTCATGGGCTTAGTACTTTTATGCGTATATTTTAATATTTCCCGATATCATCATCGATGTCAAACGAATACTCAGCATTTTTCGGTCTGGAAAGCCGTTTTTGCAGGGATTTCTCATGCGATGACAGGCCGCGTAAGGTTCCGTCACCGCTTTCTTTAAGCTTGAACTGTGCAATGAGCTGCTGCAGGATATCGGATTGGCCGCTCATTTCCTCCGACGCCGCCGCGCTTTCCTCCGCTGTCGCGCTGTTCTGCTGTACCACCTGCGCCACCTGATCTATACCCGTGTTGATCTGTGATATGCCCAAAGACTGCTCTTCCGACGATTTGGCGATTTCAGCGACAAGATTGCTTGATTCGTTTATGCCGGATACGATCTCTCTGAGGCTTTCCGCGGTTTCTCCGGCTATTTGTGAGCCGAGCTCGGCCTTTTCCATCGAGTTCTGGATCATACCGCCGGTATCTTTTGCGGCTTCTGCGCTCTTAGACGCGAGATTGCGCACTTCTTCGGCGACAACGGCGAATCCCTTGCCGTGCTGTCCAGCGCGGGCGGCTTCCACCGCGGCGTTCAGCGCCAGAATGTTTGTCTGGAACGCTATGTCGTCGATCGTCTTAATTATTTTGCTGAT
>Ga0123353_10016920_pt1 | contig 10683 bp, 6 predicted proteins | sample TergutLab28metaG_3_FD_92763 | JGI IMG/M metagenome (GOLD analysis project Ga0123353, IMG submission 92763) | Labiotermes labralis P3 segment gut microbial communities from Petit-Saut dam, French Guiana - Lab288 P3 | ecosystem: Host-associated > Arthropoda: Insects > Digestive system > Gut ... | reverse complement strand
TAATTTATTATTCATCAGACTCGCCGTCATCACTCATAACTGAATCGTTATCCATCACCCAGTCACTATCATCAGCTGTGGTGCGTTTGTACTGCTGGCAGTTAAATGGCCACTTCACACACAGTGCGTTAGTCGGATAACAGTTAAAGCATTGGTAACATCCATTATTATTCAATCAGACTGCCTTGTAAGCAAGGGGCGGTTGAAGGAAAGGTGTGGATTAGAACTGCGAACTAACTATTTTTCCGTTTAAGAAATCGGCAAAACTAGTGCGGATTAGATTTGGGTGCGGATTAATTCGAGAATATACAGTAACACTGTGTGACACACATACAGCATATGTTCTATGAAGCACATGAAGCACATTAAGACACAAATTTAAAAGGCAAACTAAATGCAGTTTGAGTACAAATAATTTGTGTGTCATATATTGTTTTGTCCATTGGTCATTCTTAAAATCAGTATTATTATATGATGGTAACTAAATACAGTATAAGAGAAGCAATACAGAGGTAGTTTCTAATTTTATGCTGTGACACAATATGGCAATAACAATGATATGTATTTTCCCACTTCCACTTAGGTTTGGTCATTCTATCGACAGTTTATACATCAGACTTGTATAATGACTTTATTTACACCATGGCCAATATCTGCTGATAATCAACAACATAATCATCATTGATATAAAGGTACTCTTAAATGATACCAAGTCATAAATGGTCACAGAAACTCACAATATGTATCACATTAAATTCTCAATTTACATCATACAGTATACATGTAGACAAAAATAAGCACACAGATACAGTTAACTGCTATTTCCCATGACAATGTAATTTGTGACTAAATGTTATGATGCTGAATTGGCATTGCCTCAATTGACACTCTCTTGATCACCCTGGCTTCAAACGAAGAATGTAGGTGAAAATAACGAATATGATAACAAATTTAATTGTAATTTGCATCACTACCATTTCAGACACTGGAGGACCATTACAATATGCAGTGGTGATTATTCTCTATACAGAATTTATGACTTCTTATTAACACACTGCTTTGGACCTACCCACATTTCAATTACCCACCCTCCCATTTATGCCAGTTACATGGGAATACACTGTATTTGGGATAATTTATACTTCATGTTTAAATGGTCTGTCATTTGACCTGTGGTCGGGTGTAATGGCTTGACTTTTTATCAGAGCTTTAATTGTCATTGAATGAAGAGTTCTGGGGACAGTTGGAACATGGTGGTCCTATGGTAAAGGGCAAAATTATATAAGGACCACCCACAGCCTGCTGTTCTGGAGGGAAAAACAAAGTCTAAACCAATAATGTGATGAGCAAGCTCTTAAGTAATAAAGTGCTGATTGAATAAGGATTTTCATTTTAAAAACATTAATTTACAGTACACACTTCCAAAATTCTAGGCCACACAACAAATTATATAGGTGTCATGAAAACCTGGCAAATGGGATTTGCCAAGACCAGTACTACCCCATAACTATTCCAGAAGAATGGCTCAAAAATATGAAAAATTTCACTTTTAGAAACTTTAGGATTTCAATAATGCAAAGTTTACTACATGGTAAACTATCTCATACACTGTGAATGTACAATGGAATAACAGCATCCTAGAATGTTTTGTACAGCTATGCAGGAGATGGCCATCAAACGAGTCCTGTTCTATCAACATAACTGTGAATAACTTCCTACATTCAATATTTTATAACTAGTAGATATGAAATGTGTAAAAAGTTTACACAAACTCTTATCCCACATATTATTATATGAAGCCTTTCTCTTCACATGGGGCATCATAGCTGCTTTCTCTGTGGCTGAGGCTGCAGCCAACGGGACTCTTCAAGACACTGGTGAAAACGAATCCAGTTAGGTGGGTGAGAATGTGGCTTCTGATTAACTATTTTATGTGGAGGCACTGCTAATTGGCTGACTCGAGCATTACAAGTAGTTCTTTCACAACAACGCCACACCACATGCCATCGTCTCTCTTGGTGTTTTGTGTACATGTAGCCATCTAAAAGGAGTTTCCGTTGTCCACGTTCTGTCACTGCATACATCACTGTGGATCAAATATTGACAGAGTGTTAATTAACACCATAACACACCACCTTTGTAAGTATGTGGATTTTCTATACAGTTTAAATAAGACAAAAGGAAGAAAATGCAACAGCTCTTTCTAAAATAAAAAAAGAAAAAGTATATAGACAGATTTCTGTACAGCAACGTGCAACTGGCAAGCAATCGAGATCACATGGGCAGTTCAATGACTTCAGTGCTGCTCTCTACAAATCTTGCTGTGTCCTTTATAAATTACAAATTTGACATACATAAAAAAAAAAGGAAAGAAGGTAAAGACAAACAAAGACAAAGCAATATATACCTCTGCATGAATCTAAGGCCATAATTAGGACAGAGGAGGGTCTGATGCTTGTACTGTGCCTGCAGTGTCAACATTCTCCATGAACAGTTAATGTACACTGAGGGAAGATAAAGTAAAAAAAACTGTTAAAATTATTTTGACAATGATGAGGGTTCAGTATCAAGCCTCTCTTCAATTTACATAAACTCATTGAATTAATTCACATTGTGAACACATTACTAGTGCTGTTTGTCACCTTTGCAAAGTACTTCAGGCTTCCGTTCTCATGAATATAATACTGGACCTTAGGTTCTGTAACAGGTGAGGAATTTTAGTAGTACTGAGGGTTCATTCTCCAGGAGTAATGTGACTGGGGCATGAAGTCAACTACTAAACCTCCATCTAACAATGAGGTTAAAAATAAATCATCTCTCATCCCCCACTACATCTTCAAAGCAGAAACAGGGATAACTTTATCTTTACCTCTGAATGCTTCAGCAATGACTAGCTTCTCAAGAAGGACTGTGTTCCATGGAATTAATATTTTATACATGAGTTTACTCATTTACAAAAACAGGCGGAACTAAAAGTCAAAGTATTGTAAGACATTATGGTTACTTGTATATCATCTGCTTATACAATGGGTTACAATAATTCTGTTCTGCATTCTGACAATAACAATCATCTCAAAACCATCTGCTGTACAGAGAAAAAATTTGCTTCATAGGCTTTTCATGTACATGATAATCAACCATGAAACTTGTACACCACCATTTCTCTTTCATGTGTCTCTAAATAGCTTGCATTACAAATTTTCCATTTCATGTTAACCACATAATGTAAACAAATAAACTAACCCCACTGTAATGAAACTCGCAGCCATTTCGATCAAATTCGAAACATTAATAAAGTAAATGGAATTGTTAATAATTCTCTTCAGTCCTTCTAGGCAAGTAGGTTATGGCTGTTTCTTGTCAACTCATTGTCTCTAGCTATTCATGATCATACACACAATACTAAACAATCACTGAAGTTAACAAAAGCATCGAGTAAACAACAGATCAACTAAACTTATCTGGTAATTCCATTATTCTGGGCTATAATGCTTGTCACTGGGTAATTTGACCCCAGTGTTTCAAGGTGCACATAATGAAGTAACTTTCTTGCATTTGTAAATTATTTAATACTAATAATTTAAAACCTAAAAGTTTATTTACATATATCTAAGTAATCATAAATTATACTACTATACACCCATACTTTTATAAAATACAAATTATCCTTTTATGTGTGCAATATTAGACCTGGAATTAATACTTAATTCCACAATTAAGCATTTATGGCTTATTCTGTATCCAAAATGTTTTCCTTTTATGGATGTGTAGAATATAAAAATAAATAAATAAATAAATATTGTCCTCATCTTCATGGGTCTGAAAGATGACACATCATGCTGCCTCAAAATAATGTGATCTAGTCACCCACTGATGAAGTGTCATATCCCACACGAACAGAAACCTCAGCTACACCCAAAACTCATATATTCCTATCTGAATCATCATTATATCCATATGTTTGAAGCAAAGTCAAAAACAAAAATCTACAGAAATAAAGCCTATTATCTTGAAAAGTATCTTTGATATTCATATTTTTACCACATGTAAATTAATTTTGTTTTACAAGGTGTACATCTGAAAACTTATATTCACATATAAGCTGCATGGTAACTCCACTGATTCAAACTTGAAAGAGAAAAGTGACTCACTTCACATATCTGTCGCTCTAAAAACACATATTGTGGGCACGATACCAATCCACAACACTGCACAGGAAGTTACTGTAGTATTAGACTTTGTCAAAACATAACATCTCTATAGAAAGTCTCATATGATCACACATTAGGATTGATGTAATTACATAAAGTATAAAATATACAGGAACAATCTCATGAAACAAAATAGAATGCCAGCTTCACTCTAAGCTGAAACTGATACATATTCAGAACGTGTGGAACTTACTAAATACAGCAACAGCCGCCAAAGAGTTTACAAATTAATGCCAGACCATGCTGCAATAGCCTAAGTACTGTTACAGTATCTGTGTGGCCCTCAAAACATAACTACAAGCTTTCAATTCATCTTGTTACAAAGAAATGAAAACAAATATGACAAACTGTGCACTTCGTGTTATGGGAAAACTCAGTCATAATTATATGTCATATACATAAAGTACTTACAATGTCACTGTATCAGTCATTTGTATTTTCACATAGAAAGGCAATGACAGCATGAAGGTACTTAAAGAGACACAAAAGTCTTCAAAATGAAAATTAAACCACTTCACCAATTCTGTCAAACAGTGCTCATTTCTGTATCAGCATGTCACTCATATTGTTTGCTGGTCACACGGATGCTAAGCGTGCTAATTGGACTGCTGTATGGGTGGCCTTATGCCATTGCTGCCAGTCAGGAGGATGAGAATGCGGGATTTGTTTGGTAATTTTTTCTGAAGGTAGTTTGCGCAGCCAGATTCGAGCAGTGCACGTTCCTCTGTCACAGCAGCGCCACACAAAGTGATTTTGTCCCTCATGTTGTTGTGTATACATATAGCCATCCAGCAGGAGTTTGAGGCGACCTCGTTTTGTTACTGCATACATCACTGTGCATAAAAATTGGAACAGCATTAATTATTGATCCCAGGGCATACATTTCTTCAACAATGACACTAACACCAACAGTAGCACTATAATGACACTTCTACCAAACCAGACTTGCTAGTAATGAGTTACATTCCTTCTCCTATAAGACAACAGTAAGTAACAGTTCAACCATTCAGAAAAAAGATCTATATTTGTTGCAATAATAATGCATTCTGATTTTGGATTATCACAGCCCTGACCATTGAAAATAACAGCTCTACCCAACTGTTTGTTGCCTGGTCCTCTCTTGTAACACATGGTCAGTGCAGTACAATCCAAAATTCTGTTACATACCTACATACATACACACAAACAAATAAGTGGTTTTACTGTGCCACAATGGTAAGAATGTGGCTTTTTGCTTAGAACCATATTACACTGCACTGCTGTTACTATGAGTGATAGTCCATTCTTAAAAATGGTAAGATCATATACTGGCACAATGTGCACTGCTGTTCTAATATGGTCCACGGATAGTTCTTCAACATTCAAGATTTTTGGTGTTGGCTCTCTTGAAAAATGGAGAATGCCTAATACAGTGCCAATTATTTGTCTTTCAAATCGCTTTTGGTGCTCCATTATAACAGAGATTGTGTGATATGATATGCCTAATATTTCCTACTTTCAATAAGGAATGAATTCACTCAAACATGTACATTCCAATAGTTTAACCTGTATGTGAGCATATTACATTCAGGATGTCTGAGAAAGATAAATTCATGAGTAAATAAAGAATGTGGTATCACAGATCTAAGAGGTGAAAAAAAAATTATTTATACATAGGAATCCATGAGCACACACTTTATTCACCAGTGTTTTTGATGAACCAAAAATGGGCTATTTTCCAAAATCTTACCTGTCAAGAAATAAAGCAGAATGATATTTTTTAAATATGGAAAACTGGCAACAGATATGGGGAAGTGCACCTATAATCATGTCGAAGATTAAAGTTATTTCCTCTGTAGTTTCATCATCATCATCATCATCATCACCACCAGTGGAACTAAGCGCACTGTGGCCCTTCAACTCTTCTAGGATTCTCCACCATCCATCTCAATTCTTAGCTTCTATCCTCCAACTTCTAACACCCACCCTTCTCATGTCATTATTCACAAGTCCAACATTAAATCCCTTTTACAATATCCAGGTCGTTGTCAAGTAATCCGTATAGCATTTCCTTTTAGACAGTTCTCAACAGTTGTCTTTATAAAGCATGAGGTTGTCAGTCTCATGGCCAACCCCAATCCTGGAGGACCAGGACTCCGTGTTTATGTTGCCCAGAGACAAGGAAGCTGGATTATTCCTCCCCAGGTACCAGGCAGCTCGGGCACCTCAGGATTGCCACTTTCGGTACCCAATTACATGGACCCCTGGGGCCTTCATAAATGGACATAAAATTCACAACAACAACTTGTAAGTTGCATCCACTTTTCATAGATAGAGATTTTGGAAATAAATGACTGTGAGACCAATAATGAGGACAATGAAATGAGATCCTTGAATTCTGGAAGTGACAGTGAACAGCATGTTGGGGAAACACAACTACAAGCAATACTCTAAAGTATAAAAAATATGCTGTGATGCAATGCCCTACATAATGACCACATAACATGAAGCAATTATGGAGAATGACAGGCAAAGAGGATGCAGCACATATGGCATGAAATAAGAACTGCGCAATCAGCAATCTTGAAGGGAAGACACCACTAAGAAGATCAAGGAATAGACGGCAGGATAACAGAACAGATCTCACAGACAAATGGTGTGAAGATGTGGACTAATTCATCTGATTCAGTTTTGATCTTGTGAAAACAGTAATGTACCACATACAATGGGAAAATTTCATCTTTTGCAAAGTGAATATTACGCAGGATATTAGGTTTCCACGATGCTGATAATGACAATTCTTCTAGGACCTACAATACTTTGAAGATAAAAGTGCTACATTCCTTACAAATGTCACAATATGTTAAGTTACAACCTACATAGCATGACATCCAAGAAGATTAAAATCCTCAAGGTGACTACTAGCTCTAGATGGAGGGCACTGCTCCACAGTGCTCTTGCTACAATCACATTTTTCCCTTTAAGTGTGATAAATAATATACGTTATGAATCTACACAGAAATAAAAGATAAAGATGTCAGACAATGCATAATTACGGAACTAAATAGGCAAAAATTTATTAGCAACATTACATCAACATTCACAGCATTCAACAATAGTAATTAAAATACCAATATCAAAATTGTCTTTCTTTACAAATTTCAGCAAAACCCTCTCATCTTGATGCTTCTTTTCCATTCTGCAGTAAAAGAATGGGTAAAGATATAAAAAAAAATGGACAGTAACTAGTACCTCTCATTTTGACACAATCTGACATAATATTATATAAGTCAAAAACAGTGTGCCAATAAGGATAAACCAATCCTTACAACTGTTATATAGACAAGACATTTTTAAAAAGTAAAAAGAAAACAAAAAAGACACACTATGGTAAATGATGGAAAAGAAAGCAAAAATAATCAGTAACAAAGGGCATGAAGACTGACAAATCAACACAATTGATACACTGTTCACACACAATGTGAATCATCTTAAGCCTATAAAAACTGCCTCTGTGCATCAATCTGTACAAACTGATCTGGCAAGACTATGCACGAGTCAGAAAATCTAAGGATGTAAGGACAAGAAGAATAAAATACAAAGTCTTACTTTAATACTGGGTCTTTTCTGTGCACACACTAACAGGTAGTAAGCAATGGTCATTTAAAAATGAGAGTGGAAAACAATAGTAACCTTTATTTGTAATAAATTCACAGTGCAAGTGTCCCTTTTTTAACAACCATCATTGCAAAATGCATTCTTAAAAAGCTGTTATGACAGCTCTTGTTTATGATCTCCAAAACACAGAATACTGTACTTATTTCTATAAGAAATATACCACTTAAGATTAAGACCATATTATGAAAAGACACTGCAAATAACCTTTTAATTGCCCAGTGGTACAAAGTTTCTCCATTAGTAAATGCCAGCTGCCCAAAGTTCTACAATTTTAAATCCTACAAGTACAAAACACTCAGTTCACTGATATCTGGCATTTAGAAGCTAAGAAGCAAAGCTTGTACCAATACAAAAAAATGAATGTTGATATGGGCATTTAGAAAACCGATGAGTTAATTAATTGTAAAAAAACTACTGAAAATATGTGAAAACATAACACAAAGCTCAGAATGATAGACTGAAGGTATGATGAATGGGAGAATACTAACAGAACTGCCTTTACTGCAGCTATTACTTCACAAACTCTACATGGCACAGTCTGGTCTTGGAACATAACCTATTGGAAGGTGATGAAATTTCAGCTGCATGATGCAACCAGAAACTATGATTAATCATTTCAGCACCAGACCTAAAGTGGAGTGTTGTTTATGAGATTTGAGATTCTCAGAGCAGTGTTGTCAAAGATCCATATCTTCTGGGATATTATGTTGTGTCAGATGGTAAACAGTTACTGACATTTTGTACGTGTATAGTGCCTTCATCTTCAGGGTCAAACAGTCATCCAAGAGTGTTCTTCTGTCATATATGTGCATTGACTGTCCCTGAAGAACAAGACATTCTGATCATCCGAAATCATGGTAATTGTCTACCAGATGATATGGAATAACATCACATGAGGTTCAGCAACACTGCTGTGAGAGCCTCAGAGCTCCCACTGACACCAAATTTGTTACAGTCAGTAGGAAAAGAAAAACATTCATGATCTCACAGTCCAGCAATCAGCAGTGTAAACAGATCTGAAAGCTGCTTCACTCACCTGATGCAAGTTGAATCGGGTGACTGTAGTCTTCCTGCTTCTTTGCAATCTGTTGACTGTTTTGACATCTGAAAACAGTTTACTATACATGACTAATAAATCTTTGACAGTCTCAGCATCCATGAATGGCTTTAATGTTCCAAGCCAAATTCTTGGCCACTAGATGAGATAATTTATCATTCTCATTATTGCACTGATCAACTTTCTGACTAACATATACATTATTCTTTAACACTTGCAATTTCTGATTTCTCTACCTAGATTTCAACAGAAAATTGAGAAACTTCAGTCAACACAAGACATCAGGAGGAGTTTTATAAAGGGGACAAAAATTATGTGTAACCACAATACTGTGAAAAGAGATTCACTCGTATATGACACTTTGTCACATTTTGCTTATATATACAGCAGCAGAATCTGTTTATCTGTGTCTACAGGTTGTACTGCATTTGTATTTCACAAATAGGACAGAACAGAACTTATTATAACTCAGCTGTCAAAGTACTGTTAGTACCTCTGTGCCAACATTTACTAGACAAAGGAAATAGATGCGTAACCCACCTCACACTGACAACATGTCTCGTCAAACTGACTTAATGTCAATACTGAGATTTATTTTGAACTGTTGCATTAACATCCACCTTAGAGCACAAAATCAGATGGCAATAATACTGCAGACTGTAACTCACAGTGGTTTGACTGTAAGATACAGTGTGCACAAGAGATGTAATGCAGATGAAAACAAATTCAAATATAATTTAATGAAAATACAATTAAATTATGAAAAGGCAGCACTAGAAAACAAAACATTTCCAACAACCACTTTGATGATGAAAAAATTCACCTACACACAATGTGAAACAGTTGTACAAACTACCATGGAAATATACTTCATAGGATTAAAAGAATCTCAATCTGTAGCAGTTCAGATGAAGCATTACAGTTTCCTTCAGACACAACTGCACTGTCTTGCCTACTGCAACATGTGTTTGGTTCTGCCTGTACCAAGAGTAAATCAATTCCTATGGAAGTCACGTATATGTGTCGTTAGGCTCTTCTTATTCTTGGACAGTTTGCCACAAAAAAGACAAGGAAATGGACCACGTGATTCTCCATGGATGTTGGACACATGTGTCTGAAGTGAGTTCTTCCATGCAAATGTCTTGTCACAGAACTTGCAAGAAAAGTAGTTTCGTTTATGTTTATGTGTTACATTTAATGACGGTTTCCGGTGCATCATAACTACGGGCAACGATGTGATGGATATGGACTTGTCTGTAAGTAAAAACAAAACATCAATATTAAATCATTAAAAACCTAAATACACGATAAAATCTCATATGAAACTTTGAACACCAAACAAGCAGCCTCTATCATTCAAGTTACAACAGATAACGATTCACTGAATTCTTAAGACAATCGATGTGATAGTGCTCCCCATGTCTAATGTAAGGCATAACTTTACATCAAAATACTGTGATAATCATTAAGAAGAAATTAACCCAAACCAGGCACTTTACCTGAGTAAGTTTGTGACCTCATTAGGGAGAAACACAGCAACAATTCTGATTTTAATTTGAAACCATGAAGTACACTAAAGTTTTACAAAGTCAATAAATTATATTACTTTTTAAGCATGATTTCAGGCTTCCATCACAAAGTAGATGAGATCTGTGATCTCCTGGTTTATAACGCAGCATATAGTGGTAATATTGCAGAAAAGTATGGTTCTGTTACATTATTTCTCAGTCATAAAAAGTCTGATTTTTATTGCACCGG
>Ga0123353_10016918_pt1 | contig 10684 bp, 10 predicted proteins | sample TergutLab28metaG_3_FD_92763 | JGI IMG/M metagenome (GOLD analysis project Ga0123353, IMG submission 92763) | Labiotermes labralis P3 segment gut microbial communities from Petit-Saut dam, French Guiana - Lab288 P3 | ecosystem: Host-associated > Arthropoda: Insects > Digestive system > Gut ... | reverse complement strand
TCCTATTTTCTGATTATTAATTATTTATCGGATAAGCCAGCATTAAAATCCATTTCAATATTCCGTTCTTGTTGCATATCGGCATGAATTTATGGTGGAAAACTGTCGATTTGTCAGGACCGGTGGGTATCGCATGAACATTTTCATGTTTCTTTCCCTGCTGGAGAGACGTCAAAATTCTGTTCGCTTCTTCCTTGCCGAAGAAATCTTCTAACGTTTTTCCGACAAAGTCGTCTTTAGTGAGACCGCCTTCGAAAAAATTGAGCGCATTTTGGTTGATATCGGTCATGATACCTCCGGACGAAAATTCACCCATGTTGAACGAGTTGAAAATCATTGCCTGCAGCTGTTGCATCTCGTATTCCTTTTCCTCTGCAACATTTTGCGTTTCCTGCATTTTCACCAAGGTTTCGTTTAGTTCGCTTTCGCGTCGGCGCGATTCCTCTTGTGTAGCCTGCATTTCCTCCATGTTCTGACGAAGTTCCTCCTCCTGATTTGCCATTTCTTCGGCTTGTAATTTGGTTTGCTCCAAAAGCCGGTTGGTACGGATATTCACGTTGACGGTGGATATGGTGGCGGCGATGCTTTCGCTTACTTTATTCACAAAATCAAGTTGATACAGTTCAAAAGGATGGAAAGACGCCAGTTCAATGACTCCGAATATATGGTCGTTCACCTTTAGGGGACAGATCAATATCGCTCTCGGATTGGCGTCTCCCAAACCCGAAGTAATGGCTATGTATTCGTTGGGAACATCAGTCATGTAAATCGGCTCGCCTTCCAGATAGCAGGTTCCTACTAATCCTTCACCGGGAGTGATTTGTTTGTCCGCGAATTTCTTACGGTCGAATGCGTAACATGCTTTCATTTCCAAAACACGGTCTGCTTCGTTGTCGGTTTCGTTCAGCACAAATATACCTCCCTGATTGATACCCAAATATTTGACTAAATTACTAATGACATTGTACGACAAGGCTTCCATATCGTTATTATCGCGACGCAGTATTTCGGCAAATTTTGCCAAACCAGCGGTACCCCAGTTTCTTTGCTCTTCTTCCCTGGTGCGTAGTGATTGTTCCTTTTCGGCCTTTTGCAGGCTTGTACGCATTTCGAGCAGCGAACTGCCCAGAACGTCGTCGTCGCTCAGTAAATTGTATTCGGCGTTCAGGTCTCCTTCTCCGATGTTTTGTGCAAAACCAGCCGTATTTTTCAGTCCATCCACTAACCGGCTCAATTCGCTTTTCATCGTTCCTATTTCATCTTTGCTCCGATTTTTGTCAATTTGCAGATTGATGCGCCCAAGCGAAAGTTGACGGATGATATCGGTGACGCCGGCTACACTGTTCAGCATCGGGCGTACCAGAAAATAGCCGGCAATTGAAATCAGAAAGACGCCCGTGATCATGAAAAATATCAGATTATTAACTATATGCCGGGCTTTTTCGTATATTCTTTCCGATGGAACATCCACGGCATAAAACCATGGTTTAGCGCTTGTGCTCAAACGGATGGGGACATATACCTTAAATGACTCTACATCATTGACGGTAAAAAAACCTTCAAAGTCTTTTCCATCTTCCAATCTGTCTAAGATTTTGCGATTTCCAAATTCGGCAAGGGTACCAATTCTTGCCTTATCGCGGTGTGCAGCGATGTAACCGTGGTCGGTGACAAGTTGACCATCGCCAATAGTATTTAGGCGGTTGATCATATCGCACATTATTGACAAATCATAATCGGTGGCTACCGCTCCGTAAAAATTGCCGTTGTCCATGATGGGGGTAATGGAGGTTACCATCCAATTTTTTTTCCCGTCGAGGTCGTTCTGATACGGTTGGCTCATCATCCCTTGTCTGGTTTGTTTCACTTGCCTGTACAGGCTGATATTCGACTCGTAATCAGCGGTAGAGACTCTTCCGGCGCTATTCCACCGTGCACTGACGCTACCCTGTTCGGAGCACCCCGGGTGGTTGATATACAGCAAATCCAAACCGTCTAAGGCATTGGGTTCGAGAATCATCCAGGCATTGGAAATAGTGGTGGTTTCACTTGACACGAGTGTTTCCATGTCATCCATCATCATTTTCCGTTTGTCTTCCGGACGAACTAAATCCGTTTGTATCAAACTTGCGATTACGTTCGCGCGGGCGGGCATGATACTTGCGGAAGCATTGATTTCTACAGCCAGACGCTCTCCTGCCAGTTCGGCGGCGTCCTTGGCAATTTGCGACGAATCTTCCAATGAAGACGAACGCAACATATTCATTAGCAAGATACATATCAGCGTAAACACTAATACGCTTGCTATTCCCATCATCATGGGAATTTTCACTTTTACAGATAAATCATTATACCTTTTCATTGTTTCTTGTGTTTTAAGTTTAAAAAAAATTTAACTGTGATAATTAATATATCTTTATATACGCAATAAATTTATAATAGTTACATTTTTTCTAAAAATATCTAAAAAAATATTAACCCATTTTGGGGTCACACTGAGTTAAAAGTCTGTAAATAAATGCTTTCTTTTTTAATCACATGCAGCCCGCATGAATCTGTATCCCTTTAAGTTGAATCATTCTTGGCGTTGTTTTTTCAACGGATTTTACAGAAACTGCAGCCGGAAATAACCCTGATTTAATGTATCTGAGAGCAGCCTCTAAACACGCCTCTCCTTCCAGTGTTTGTGGGTCGACCCCGAAATTGTGGCGTAAATCGTCTGAAATACTGAGTGTTGGCGTAAATCCGGAAAAATATGACCCTTCTCCAATGGCATTATCTATCCGGAAAGTAATAGGAGCAATCGCCCACTGGGGATTTTTGGAGTCGTTTACAAAAACGTTCATGCCTACCGGTTTTCCATCTGTGGGTGCCCCCACAAGTATGACTTCATCCATGAAAGGTTTCATGCCGTTGATAACCTCTTCGCTTGCCGATGCGGTCATATCCGACACAATGAGAAACAGGCGGGATATATTCAATGCTTTTGCATTCCGTTTGATTTTACGAACCTCGTCTTTTAGCCCGAGTTCTTCGGAATAGAGATTAGTGCGTTCACTAAATGTATATTTGGCAAAATCAATACTCTCTGTTCCTACCGAAGCAGGTAAAAGGTGTTCGCATATGGCGTCGGCCACAGATACATCACCTCCTCCGTTATAGCGGAGGTCGAAAACCAATTCATCCACATCGCTAAACTCTTGCAAAGCCGTAGTAATCGCTTCTTTTGATGCAGTGATGAAAGAATTGTATACGATATACCCCACTTTTTTCCCATCAATGGTATAGCAGTTTTGGGATAAAACGGGATTAATCTTTACAACAGCCTTACTGATGATCATTTCGGGTAACACGTTTCCTTCGCGGTCGGCAAATACAAACCGATTGCTTTCTTCGTTTAACTCTTTATTAATGGTATTATTTCCGATGAGCGTCATGACGTCTGTCCCGTTAAGTCTTTTCAATTCATAACCCCTTTCTATTCCTGCCCGGTCCATTGGCGAGTCTTCATACACAAAACAAACCCGAACAGAAGGCTCGGACGTCAGAGCCAAAAAATAGCCAAAACTTTTATATTCGCCGGCTACCATCACTTCTTCGAACTCTTTGTAAGGAATCATAAAACTCCACCGGTCATATTCCTTTGAGCCGGGAGGGGCCATCTTTTTGTCGTACAACAATGATGAAAAATATTCATCAGGCTTGGTACGGACAGGTACTGGTTTAAAAGCAGGCGGCGAGCCTAATTTATCGTCAATTTTATCATTCCAGTAATAGTAATAGTACATGATCTGTTGTACTATTTCGTTGGTATCCTTGTAATTTTCCGGCGGCTCATCCTTCTGGCAACCCGAAATCAAAATGAACGTCGCCCAAAAAAAACCACCCCAACAACAGGCGCTCATCAGTTTACTCCAAATTCTGTCCATATATCCTCCCTTTTTTCTAAATACAAACAAATTGTTTTTTCTTGTCAAAGTAAAATATAATAGACGTATAGAGTATTTATATCTATAAATATAGATTATTTACGCTTTAAATAATATCTACAACAAATATGTATTTTACATATAAATACTATGTGTTTATAGTTAAATATACACTATTAGTAGAAAATATTTTGAGAACAACCAACAACCCGATACATTTGAGCCGTTTTTTGAAAATTTAAGTAAGGACAAACAATAAAACAAGAAAATGCCCGTTTGGGTTGTAGTTGTAAAGTTAATAATATTTATTTGAATGAAAATGTATAGATGGTTTTTTCTGGTATTGGTAACCGGTATTATGGTATCGTGCAGCGGAACGAGTGAAGAGGAATTGATAGGCGACTGGCAGAGCCGGGCAGTCTTTAGTGATGTTCCACGAAGCCATGCCGCTACTTTTGTAATTGGTGACAAAGGTTATTTGTGTTGCGGATGGAATGGCTACCAGGTGCGACGTAATGATGTGTTTGTGTTTGATCACACTTCAGGTGCAGGGCAGGGATCCTGGGGAGACAAATTGGGTGACTTTCCCGGAAAACGTCGTTCACATGCGGTTGGTTTTTCAGCGAGAGGATTTGGATACATTGGAACCGGCTACGATGGTGACGAAACAGATATGAATGATTTCTGGCGATACGATCCGGATAGGGACGAATGGACGGAAGTTGCCCCATTGCCAGCCTATACAAGGCGGGGAGCTATTGCATTTTCACTTTTCGTGGGTGATAAAGAGTATGGTTACGTGGGATTCGGATTACATGATGGGACACACGATAGACTTTATCTGAGTGATATATGGCAGTATGACCCTGATGGTAAAACTGTAGATGAAAATGGAATAACATTAGACGGCCATTGGACAATAATCACAGGTCATGGCAGTTCAAAGAGAGAAGGTGCTGCAGTGTTTGTTATTGAAAACAAGGCTTATATCTGTAACGGAAGAAATCAGAATGGTCAAGTCAGTGACTTTTGGGTGTACGATCCCAATAGTGCTGAAAAATGGAAAAATAACCCGCCAAGACCCATGAACGATTCAAACCCCGACGAAGATTATGACGATGACTATGGCGGGTTGCCCCGGGCGTATGGCGTAGCATACGTTGTGTCGGTTGGTGGTCAGCTGAGGGGACATATTGTCGGCGAAAAAAGTTCGAACTGGGAATATGACCATGTGAATGACTTGTGGATTCAACGTACACAATTCATTAACCACTCTCTGCCCAGATCCAGAGAAGGAATGGTTTCTTTTTCATTTTCGTCCGGAAAGGCATTCGTGGGTATGGGGAAAGCTCAAAATGCATACTATGACGACATATGGGAATTTATCCCATTGATAGATGATTATACCTATAATGATTATTAAACCTAAGTCAGTCAAATTTACTAAAAAACGCCTTCACCATTGTGGTAAGGCGTTTTTAGTAATTGACGACTTTTCAAACCTGAAACTTAATGAATGCACAGTTGATCACCAATGCCATCATCGTTAACGAGGGACGCCAACAAAAGGGAAACGTTCTGATCTGCGATGGAAGAATCGCCGGCATTTTTACCGGAGAGGCGCTACCGGAAGTACAGGCGGGCACCAAGATGATTGATGCAGGAGGTAGGTACCTGCTTCCGGGAGTGATTGACGATCAGGTACATTTCCGCGAGCCGGGTTTAACCTACAAAGGGGATATTTACAGCGAATCGCGGGCAGCAGTGGCCGGCGGGGTAACCTCGTACATGGATATGCCCAACACCGTTCCACAAACCACCACACAAGAGATACTTGCCGAAAAATTCAACATAGCCGCACAGAAATCTTTAGCCAATTACTCATTTTATATTGGTGCAACCAATGACAATATTAACGAACTGCTGAAAACCAATTTTTCGAAGTGCTGCGGCGTGAAACTGTTTATGGGTTCGTCCACAGGCAATATGCTGGTAGACAACCGCGATGTTCTTGAAAATATTTTTACACAGGTTCAGGGGCTTATTTCGGTACATTGTGAGGAGGAGGCCATTATCAGAAAAAATATCGAACTGTTCCGTGCGAAATATGGCGAAGATGTTCCTGTTACCTGTCATCCGGCTATCCGCAGCGGAGAAGCTTGTTACCGTTCGAGCGCGCTGGCTGTGGAACTGGCGCACAAGCACAACACACGGTTACATGTCTTACATCTTTCCACATCTGAGGAAATGCAGTTGTTCCGAAATGATCTTCCGCTTTCGGAAAAACGGGTTACCTCCGAAGTGTGCATACACCACCTTTGGTTCAGCTATGCGGATTATGAACAGTATGGCGCCCGTATCAAATGGAACCCGGCCATCAAAACGGCAGCCGACCGCAAGCGATTGTTCGATGCCTTATTGGATGGAACTATTGATGTGGTGGCAACCGACCATGCGCCTCATACTCTGGCCGAAAAACAGAGTAGCTATTTCAAAGCCCCTTCGGGCGGTCCTTTAGTGCAACACTCACTGCCAGCCATGCTTGAGTTCGTTCACGACCACCGCATGACGATAGAACAGGTAGTAGAAAAAATGTGCCATCATCCGGCGATATTATTTCGTGTGAAGGAACGCGGGTTTATACGAAAAGGCTATTGGGCTGACCTGGTTTTGGCCGACACAACCCAAACGTGGCAGGTAGTTCCGGAAAACATTCTCTATAAATGCGGATGGTCGCCATTTGAGGGATACAAGTTCCGGTCGGCGGTTACCCATACCTGGGTGAACGGAAATTTGGTATACAACAATGGTCAACTCAACGAAACTCCCCGCGGTATGATGCTGGAGTTCGAATAGAGGTTCTTTATTTCACATGCCTAAAGGTTGGCTTCGTCGGGTTGTTTGTTATCGGCGTCATTCTTATCATCAAACATGTCATCATCGTCGTCATCATCTCCGGATAACAGATTGATAATCTGAATCATTTCATTAGGCGTAAACGATTTTGTCCTACGCTTGTAATAAAAGTTGCTTAAAGGAATTTTTAACTTGTTTGCAAAAAACTGACAACTATACCCTAAATTCTCAATGATTTCGGATATTTCAGTTTCTAACTTCTGATATTCCTGAATCACCCTAAAGTAGTAAGGCTTTAATTCTTTTATCTGTTCTATAATTAATGGCATATCAAAACAAATCCTCTTGATTATTGAAACACAACACCGGAATCATTTTGGTATTGGTGATCAACTTTTCTTCTCTTAGACCAAAAAGAAATTTGCTGAACGACGAGGTATTCTCCATCTGAATCACAATCATATCCACATCATTAGAGTGCTCCAGTATGGTTTCAGCAGTATTTTTCATTTTGTCGTGGGTGATAATATTGGTTTTGACGCCTTGACTTTCCATTATCTTGTGCGTTAAGGAAATGCTCACGGAAACGGCCTTTTCGTTATCTGTTCCTTTCCCTGACGGGGTAATAACATGCATGACTGCGCCGGGATAAAACTCGTTGAAATGCATCAGACGCTTCAGTTTTTCGTCATGCTTGTACAAAAAGTTAATCGGAAAAGAAATGTTTCTTAATGCAGGGTTGGCAGGCGGACCTTGTATGACAAGAAAAGGCACTGACGTTCCCGAAAGGATTTTAATCGTTCGTATCCCGCCTCCTGTTTTCAGGATCACCAATGTGGGACTCAATTGTTTTGCGACGGCTTTAATCACCGAATAGGGCGAACTGCCTTGGCGAACCATTATTTCAGGCCGGATACCAAAATTATCCATACATTCTTCAGCAATAAAACTTATTTTTTTCTCCATTGCCGGAATATCGGCTTCACGGGAAGTAACGTGCAAAACCAGCAAACGGCAGTTCATCGCTTTCGACATATAAGCGCCATGTCCCATCGCCTGAAATGCTAAAGGCGAGAAATCGCAGGGGACAAGAATCAGATGTTCATTATCTACAGTACTCATGACTAAACTTTAAGGCTAAAATTGTTTCATTTATATTCACTCAGAAATAAACTTCAAAAATAGTATTTATTTTTGATTTTTTTACAAAAATCTTAACTTTGTCACATTGATTTAGAAAATTTCAGGATGAAAATACATTATTATATGTTAGTATTATTATCTGTAACCGTTGAGGCACAACAACGGCAGGCGTCCAGTCGCGAACTGGCGCTCGATGGCGCCGTCAATTTCAGGGATTTGGGCGGGTATCTCGGAACCGATTTTCGCCGTATTGCAACGGGTCGTATCTATCGCGCGGGCGACATCAGCAAACTAACCGATGCGGATATGGAAGAAATGAAACGCCGGAAAATATACACAGTTATTGATTTCCGCGGCGAAGACGAGGCAATTGCCGCTCCCGATCGCTTGCTGCCCGGAGCCGACTACCTCCTGTTGCCTGCGGGGAGCGAAAAATCTGCCGACTGGACGTCGTTTACCCAGGGATATGCTTCGGGAACGGAGGTAATGATGGCGTTTTATTCGGATGTGTCCGTTTTCAGGGAAAGATATCGTCCATTTTTTCGCAAATTACTCATGTTGCCCGACACCTCGGCTGTGGTATTCCACTGTTCGGCCGGCAAAGACCGCACGGGCATCGCAGCGGCATTGTTTCTCTATGTTCTGGATGTACCCATGGAAACCATCATGGCCGATTATGTGGCTACCAATGTTTACCGCAGTGCTGAAAACGAAAAACTAATCGACTATCTGACCACTGAACAGGGGATAGACCGCAAGATGGCAACCGAAATTATGGATGCAAACCCACTCTACCTCGAAACCGCATTTCAGGCGTTAAAAAGGCGATATGGTAGTGTAGATTCGTTCATATACAGGGAATTGGGAATGGATGAGGCAGCCAAATTGAGATTGAGAGAGAAATTTCTCCGATAATTTCGAGAATAAAATTGTGTGAAATAATATTTTATGAATATTCGTAAATATACCCAAGGGGCTGAAAGCCCGATAATCAATAACGTAGGGCAACGCCCTGCGAATAGGAAACGGTTATGGAACCAAGCCCTGAAGGGGGGAAATCAACGGGATTACGCCCCTTCGGGGCTTACAGGTTTAGGGTTCGTTCCAATGATAGGGCGGCGCCCTACCCTAATGATGATGCCCATTCAGGGCAACAAACAAACAATGAGGCAAAATTACGGATAGTCATTTAATATTTTGAAGCGCCGGAGTAAGAAAATAACAACGCGGAAAAATTCCACTTTCTCTCAGCAATTTCAAAAACTTTTTGTAATTTTGCCGCTTATCAATAAAATAACATCATAAAAATCCATAAAGATATGCCACCATAAAATCAAAATACCCCGATTATTTAAGATAATTTGAGCGGTTGCTCTTATTCTCATATTAGCGAAATCTGGTAAATTTCTCCGAGAATAAGTTGCGACGGTTCATGCGTTAAAGTGTGAATTGTTCGTGCTTGTTTGGAGGAAAGGTTTACCAGAGCCTGCTAATATAAATAAGCGCTCATATCGAACAGCTTCACGCTTTTTTGTTGTGCGAGCTTCGTAATCGGAATAGTTAATCAACATTTTATACAATCAATTAATAATCAATACCTAATAATCAATGAAAAACATAAATACACTTTTTATAGCAGCGTTGATGCTGCTTTTTGTGGGCGCAATGTACGCTCAAACAAACAACGTCCCCTACATAGACGAAAACGGGACAACAAGAACCGCAAACAATGTGACTGTAATTACAGTGGGCGGAACGCAAACCTTGACTAACGGATGGTATATGTTGCGCGGTTCACAGACTTTCTTCGGAACGCTTACCATCAGCGGAGTTGTACATCTTATTCTTGAGAATGGTTGCAACTGGTCAATCTCCGACGGCGGCGTCCGCGTGAACCGGACAGACAACTTGTCTATCTACGCTCAAACCACAGGTGCGAATATGGGTAGATTGAGCACCGCTGGCGGCAGGAATACTGCAGGCATCGGCGGCGGTAATTATTACAATGGCGGTATCATCACCATAAATGGCGGCACGATAAATGCCACAGGTGGCGAAACGGGCGCTGGCATTGGTGGACGTAATTACTTCGGCAATTCTCACACCATTACAATTAACAGTGGCATAATAAATGCCGTCGGTTCAGGAAGTGGCGCGGGTATTGGCGGTGCCGATGGCGGCAATGGCGGTTCAATTACCATCAACGGCGGCACAATAAATGCCGTAGGAACAGAAGGCGCGGGTATTGGTGGTGGCAGATTAGGCGATGGCGGAACCATTACCATCAACGGCGGCACAGTAACAGCAAGCAGCAACGGATCTGGCGCAGGTATCGGCGGTGGAAACAGTGACGGCTTCGATAACTATGGCGCAGGTGGAACGATAACCATCAGTGGCGGTAGGGTAACAGCCACAAGTGGCAACAACGGCGCTGGTATAGGTGGCGGAGTACGTGCTCATGGCGGTAACATTCTCATCAGTGGCGGTACTGTAACTGCAAATAGTGGAGTTAACGGAGGTGCAGGCATTGGAGGAGGCGGAAGAACGACGATGTTTTCTCCTTTTGGTGGAGGAGGCAACGTTATAATTACCGGCGGCAGCATCAAGGCAACCGGGGGCGCCAATGCTCCTGATATAGGAGGTGGTAGTGTCAGTACTAATCAAGGCACTTTAAGAAACAGCAGCGGTCAAAATGTGTTTCTAAACAGATTAGCGCTTTCGGGTATTAACAATGTGGTCTCTATTACGTCGGCAAG
>Ga0123353_10016917_pt1 | contig 10684 bp, 4 predicted proteins | sample TergutLab28metaG_3_FD_92763 | JGI IMG/M metagenome (GOLD analysis project Ga0123353, IMG submission 92763) | Labiotermes labralis P3 segment gut microbial communities from Petit-Saut dam, French Guiana - Lab288 P3 | ecosystem: Host-associated > Arthropoda: Insects > Digestive system > Gut ... | reverse complement strand
TTCCTTGTTTTCCGGTCTAGTTTTTACAGTTCTTCTTGGTGCCAGTTAACGATTCCAAAACTGTATCTAAGTACTGGTACTGCCAATGATCCAATTGCTTGGATTTTATACTTTGCACTTAATTCTGTACCCAAAACTAGCCTCAATCTCCTCAAGTATTCCTTCTTCAGCTTTTCAGTTTCATTCTTTTGCTGTATATCAAAACTCTCTTCTATACATAAATTTTTATATTATTATTATTATTATTGTAATAATAATAATTATTACTCTTATTTATTAGCCATCGGAAAGAATACAGTCTATAAGGTAATTTGGTGATTGTACAAGTACGCTAGTATACCATGTATCATACATGTTCAATAACGTATTAGTGTATCAATCCAGCGATGTCAGCTTAGGCGCCTTGCAAGTCTAAGGGCCAACAATGTTTTAGTCTCCAAGTGCTTGTAGGTTGCAGTAATGGCTGTAATATTGGATTGGGTTGGTCTTAGAGGTTGTTGTGACGTTTATTGATTTTTTCACGTAAGGGACTTTGAAGTCTGTATGTAAAGTATGATTTGTTGCATACCAGGTTGCATTTGTTATGGCTCTGAGATTTTTGGATTGGGATCGCCGCATCCACTGTTCAGAACCTAACTCGTTCCGAAAAGTGCAGAAAACTTACACCAGCAAGAACCAGATAACATATGCAGCCAAACCAAAAGATTAACTACAACGATGTATTTTAATCAACCGATTTAAACATGTGACTTTAGCAAGCTCTAATACTACGCTTTCTAGTGATGATGATAAGACCGAAACATGTTGGAGCCGTTTTAATGTAAATTTCAACACTAATTTTTAAAATAATACCCTTTTAAATCTGTTGGTAATAAAAAATTTTGATCACGCTATTTTATTGAATCAGTTGATTAAATAAAACTTTGAATTTTTTAAAAAGTTTGGTTAATATGATAGCTGTGTCTTCGACCTGATTTGTGTTACTTTTGTTTATTCTGTGTAAGTTTTTGTTGTTGTGGTTTAGCTCTATGTTGCATATTCTTCTATATATATTAGTATTTATTGGTGGTGTGCGCGTTGTGTATTATTGATAAATTTGTTTATACTTTAATTAAGTTATGATAATATTCACAACTTTTGTAGTTGGTAAGATGATTGCCTCGTCTTAATGCGCATTTTGCTGATGTTTCTTCACTTTTTTTGCAATATTGTCTGTTATGAATTCCATCACATTTATCTGAAAAGAATGGTTTGTTGCAGAATGATTCGGAGTAGCCATATTGTTGGCACCTCATACAATTTATGATATTTTTCTTCTTTACTCGAGGAACGCTTTTATGTTTGCATATTTCCTTTTTATTTTCTGAAGTTTCCAAGCCTACAAAGAACAAGTTTAGCGGCTCCTTGGTATTTCTGTGTTGAGCATTTATTAGGTTTCGGGCATTGTGTCCTAGATCAAATAGTTTATGTTTTATAACTTTAATATCTGTTGATATATAATATAAATTCTTTAGGCTCTTATCTCTTGAATTTGGTATGTCTCTTATTCTTTTTTGTCATTTCTTCACAGTTTATAACATCACGTAAAACTATTAGAGGAGGTTTGTGAATATTTGTTGTACTTGAATATCCGTCAATGGGATCTCATTTGTACCATTTGTTAAAAAACCAAATCAGTTATAATTTTATATTTTGTTTCGAGGGCGGGCATTTTCTTCTTTTTAGAGCATCTTACCACTTACCAATCATTTCTGCTATAATTTTGTGTTTTTCTTCTTCCTCGCTTGTAGATATAAAACTTTGCATTTTTTGACTAGTGCAATCTTCATTTGGAGATTTATGTATTGGTGGTATCATGCGCTATTCCATTGGTGGAATAAAACTGGCCTGATGTGGATTTTAACGTTGTTTATGATACAATAGAATTGTTCATTAATGGTTACCATTGTGCTTTGGATTGTTGATACAATTTATGTGTGTTCATGGAGTTACCAGAACCGGGTACATTCCCGATCGTTAAAATTATATTTTTATTGTGATATGTTTATGCTCTTTGCGTACCTGAAGTACTCCGAGCGCCTGGATTAGAAGCTGGTTAACCAAACTTGAACTTCCCAATCTGACGACAGTTGGTAGGTAAAAGCACAGAATTTATACACAACACTAAGCTGGTTATATTTCGCAAACTGCTCGAAATGAATTTCCTTACACCAGATGGTGAAAGTACAGAAGGAAATATTTGAGAAACGAATAAAATAATGTAAAGGTGGAAAAAAGGGAAAATTCAACTAAGGAAAAAAACAGAAAAATTACAATTATAAGACATTAAAAGAAATTTTGATAGAAAATAAAAATTGTATGTGATATTATATTATGGATGAATACACAGTTTGGGTTTGCGTGGCACAATTTATAATACTCTCATTAAACGTCCCGTATTATTAGCAGTTATTATGGAAATTAATTAACTGATAAAAGTACTTGCAGTACTGTCCACTGTATTTCATACGAACAAACGTTATGCATATCACAATAATTTTCAACACATCACATAATGACATAATTATGCACCTGTTCACATGACTTAAAATTAAGTGACGATTAAACTGCACACAAACAAAATGTTAAATGCCAAAAGACACAAATATACCAAAACGTAACAATGAGATATGTTCGAGTAATTATTCTTACGTAAAAAAACTAATAATACAAAAGCATTCATCACATCAAGGAAACGATTTGCAGAAAGAAGTTAATGAATATAAAGTGTGTAAAAATCCGGTCACATTTTATGGATTTTAATAAAAATAAAATTTTTACACATTTTGAAAAAATACTCAAATGCAAATTGTTTTTAAAAATTCGTCCATTGGGTTACGAGATGTTCCATGCGAACGGAGAGAATGATGGATAGACGGACTAGAATGAAAAATCCAATTGTCTCTTTCAGCAAAACTTCAAACGCGCCAAAAGGCTATTGTATAAAATATTGTAAAATCCGAACAATAGCTTTTCTCCGATTGATTTTTAAAGTTCAAAATATAACCGTTTATGAAGTCTGACTGAATCTATTTACAAACGTTAGAATTCTAATTTCGTAATTTTGTCATGTAGATAACATTCAGGTGCACAAAACAATATCCAATTCAGTAAAAAGAGAGAGGAAATATGCAAATAACATAAGAGTGTGGCACATTTTGTTATTAGGCATGCTGGACATTACACAATTATTTAAACCCTTCAATCAACTGTGCTCACACAATGTTGCTCACAACTCTGATTATGCTGCCTTTAATGTAGACTGTTATTACGATATTTTGCAGCCCGTATTACGTATCTGTATGTCCAAGAAGGCATCTGTTAAATTTTAGAATATACTTCACGGCATATCCTCAAACACTCTCAATATTATATGAATGCTAACTTAAAAACAAAACACGTGTTTTATGTAGTTGTAATAAGGCTGTTGTGTTATGGGTTGAAGGAAAGGAGTATTCTGCCCATGAAGATATGCTGCCACCATCACACGAATTAAATATTTGGCGCCGAAATTATTTTTTTAATTTTAGCGGAGCCTGAATATAAAATGTAAATAATACAGGAACCAAATAAGTTAGAATTATGAAACAAACTGCATTTTGAAGAGAAAAATGCGGAGGGAGTATGTACAATGTTTAAAATATTCAGTACCTATATTTGCTGAATAAATATGTAAAAAGAATCTTCAGACTTTAGCGGTGCGGTACGACAACTATAGTTGACATTTGGCGTAAAAGGTTAAGTGAATAGTTTAAAGGGAACATCTCTAATGATATCGACCAAACCGACTGTATCGTACCTAAAAATAAAATTCTACACCTACAGTTCATAAATAGAAAAGGTAAAACAAAGAAAGAAAGAAAGAAAAACTTAAAATCGGGAAAAATAAAATGTCTATATACACTAACATAGCTGCGGGAAAATATGAAGGAGAGTGACATGGGAAAATTCTGTCCATATTATTGTGAATAATAACTGCGTTCGTAAAAATTCAATGTGCGTCACTACTGAAGTTCCATTCTGTTATAAATACAGATGTCAACACAGCAATTACCAACACACTTGTTCTATACAAGCTATATTAAAAACAATTACCCACACATACACCTCAATGAATAAGGCAAGATTATATTAGAACAGTTCATGATCATCTATAGAGAGATTAGGCATGTCTATACTCCTCTACCGAACAATAAATTTATATAATATTTTATGTAAAGTATCGATATTCCTGTCTCATTTCCGTAAAAATTGAATTTTCTAGACAGATTTTAAATATATTTCTTTAAATCAATTCACACGAAAATTCATTCAAGGGGTAAGAAATTTCTGAATTTGGATGGACAGACAGAGATGAACGGACACGATGACATTAACGATGGTTTCAAAATTTGCTCACAATCTTAAAAATGGGTTGAAAATCTATATAAACGATGTGTAAAAACTGGTCTTTCTTACAACCATAATACGTGACAGGTCAAAAAACGTATACAGACATTCCACTGGAAGACAAAAGTGCTTTGAAAAAGTAAAGTTACGAATTCGGTTTTAATGCTGAAAGTCACATATTCTGAATTCAATTTTGGCACTGACTGGTAACATTTATTTGAACGGCACTGTTATGTCTTTCATGATTCCAGGCTGAAACATAATAAGTTAATTATTGCACCGCGCCCTCGTAAATAAAGTGTGCATAAAATGAATACAGCCATCCACTTGATATGTGAAGTGCTGCAACATTGAACGTGCACAGAGCAGAATGCAGCTTATCTGATTCTAACTCACATTCCTTCCCAAAGAAGAAAAAATCTTATCAGTTCAGTTTTCTTAGAGTCAGCATCACTAACCCAGAAAATAACAAATATAGGCCTGAAGATGGCTAATCTATTTTCGAAATATGTAGCCTTATAATTACCTTGAGTAATAAAGTGGTTGGCCTGACATACACTATTTAATATTATATTACGTTTATAAGCACATCGTGATGTTTCCATTACAAAAAACCAAGAAATTTATAATATAAAATGGAATTCGAAGGAACAGATATAAGCAGAATTGGTTTTAACCTAATATGAAATAGTATCCAAGTACATGCTTAGAAATTTGGCACACAAAAATTGACGAATGACTTAAATACAAACTTGAAGCCTGTGTTTGACTTTAGCAATTAAGACGCGTGGCAGTACAGCCGATGTATGTTGACTGTACGTCTACTGTGATCACAGTGCTAAGAGAAAAACAATAAAACATAGTTCATGTACTACATTCTTTCATTAATTAAAGGAATTAACAAAATAAGCTCCTGATTATCTGGTTACATTTAAAAGTTACGAAGAGAATAGAATATTTTGCGAGGTAAAATCGACAGTTATTCCAAATGTAGTTTTCAATTTCGTGGTGAACCATGAGGAATTAATTGGTACCACAAACTGTATATCGTTTTAGACGAGGTTTCGAAGAAATCGATGTTGTTTTAACGGGGTTATAATGTACTTCATTGTACCACCAAAGGGGCATTTTTATTGCGCTCATAAACACGAAATTGGAAAACTGGATGACAAGAGGCAAGAATTATTTAATGTTGACTGGAACGCTGCATATTAAGAAACATGTGTGGTTTATGATATCGTTGTGCATATTGATTATTTTTTGTGATCTGATTTTCCTTTTCCTTTTACTTTTTTTATATTTTGTTTCGATTTTTGAATTAAGACCGCGTAACTGTAAATATTGGATGTAATACCGACAGTGCTGAGCGAACCACAGCTTTACAAATGATGGTTTAGAGGTTATGGACACCATTTCACTGATCGACGTGTACGAACGCCTGATACATGACGCCATTCAGTAGGAATACCCTCCATATATGTTTCATCAAAATCACATTCCTTTATTTAATAACGCAAACTAAACATGCATATATATATATATATTGTTAAAGAAGTGTAAAATTTACATTAAAATATTTAAAACTTCCCTACATGTTTCGATCACACGATTATCGTCAGGAAGCTTGCAGTGTTCCTTGGTAAAGTTATAATTTTTGTGTATGAGCCTTACGCTGTTTAGAATGAGCCATGGTACGGCGTCGTATGCTGTGCAGCGTTTGAGTCTCACGCTGCACAGCATATCGACGCACAACCATAACCAGTCTCATTCTAAACAGCTTATGATTCACACACAAAACACGACATGCTGCCACATCACCAAACTTAACATAACGAAGTAATTCACTGAATGTTTTAAATTATAGCTTTAGCAAGGAACAATGTGTGCTCCATGAGGTTGATCGTGTAATCGAAATGTGTGAGAGCGTTTTAAAGGTTTAATGTAAATTTTAGACTTCTTAATCAATATATTTGTGCGTGTGTTGGTGTGTGTAATTAAATAAACTACAGAATGCACGGTGCAACGTTAAAAATAAAAATTCACTTTCGCTTTTAAAAACGAAATACGTTCGATACAAATTATCAGAATGTAAACAACTCGATGAAAACAACACAATGTGTCACACTTGTTCCCTCGTGAATTTTATTAGAACATATGTATATACAAGAGCAATAACGCTACCAATGAGTAATGGCGAAATTCAACCGCTTCTCATTGGTCTACAGAGGAAACCTAAATCCTATCGTCTTATTAAATATTGACCGTTTTTTAAGAAAATCAATATAACTCTAAATGCAAGATTATATATCCAGTCAGACATTCTTTGTTACAAGACAAAACTTAATTAACAGTTTCTATGCTTAACGGTAAAGTGTTCACAAACAATTTTATAAGCCGGAAGAGTGTAACACTTCCTAAACGTTGGTTATAAGAACTCGCAACTTCCTTACAGTTACGACGTAACAAACATTGTATTATCGCAGCTGTCAGGTGCTCCCGTGAATATGTTGAAATTCGACACTCCAACCTTACACCGTAATGTGTCTTATATAAGGACCCACACGACTGTCACAACCGAACTGTCGAGGAGAAGGAAGTAGACGTCGACTGCTATTCGAGTGTGTGTAAGTAAACTTTAGTTTACGTCTAAAATTAGCCGTTACCATTGTGTGTATATAAACAATAGGTGTGGGTATCAGTCAATAACACAATAATATCTAAACTTATGTTTAATATAGGATGAAGTAAACTACATGTTTAGGCCTATTCATCAGGTTTACATCCGAAAGGATGGTGGTATTAATTTACAGGATTGGTATGGATATGTCACGTTGGTGAGATCTCTGTATCTGTGATGTTTGTTATATGCTATTTATAGGGGGCAGGGAGGTACTTGTAATGTGCGTTATCCTGTGGGTGCAGCTGTAGTATGTCTGCTCGCTGCTGTCCTGTGTGGGTCTCCATATCCGATGTCTAATGCTGATGGGCTTTTGTTATGGGTTGTGTATGCTCTCTATCCTTTGTATCTGTGGTGATCTCTGAGTCCAGTCGGTTTTGTGTGTGCGTGTACTTGTCTCCCATCTAGGGGTGTCGTATTTGGCGGTTAGATGACCTGGTCCCAAACTTCTTTGGTAATTATTGCTTGGCACTGTGATGGTAGTTGACACTTGGTACTGTGATATCCCTGTTGGTATATATACTCGTAGTCTGGCGTCACTTGTATTTCCTGGTTTAACGTGTCGTATTTGTGCAGGTTCGTTTAGATTTTTCGGTTGTTAATTGTGAGAGGCAGCGTAACGTTATCTACCGTTATGCTGGCAGAAGAGTTATCTCCTGCTGACACACAGACGGACGAACAAGCAGACAGGCTTAAAGATGCTACAGTCCGATTTCGCAATTCTTTATTTAATGAAGACTGAATTTCTGGAGAGATTTCTTAATACCACGAAACATTTCTGTATAGGTTTTCAGTTCGGACGGACAGAAAGAGAGCGTGACGGACATTGGAATGGAATTTCACATTTTTGGTATACCATTACAAATGCGCTGCAAATCTACAGAAGACCTGCAAAATTTCTGCCCTTCTTACCGACAGTGGAACCGATATCACAATACTCTCTCTCATGTCAACACAACTAAACACACGTTCCTTTGACTGACGGAAATTCTCTGAGTTCGTGAAGTCCCTATTTCAAATACCACGCTGAAGGTCAATCGTTCTGAATCTCATTGCGGCTTTGTCTGGTAAAACGTATTACGTCATTGGAGCTGCTTTCCTGACACTTCCAATTTAGTACAAGCTACAGAACGCACAGTGATCTGATGAGTACAGTGTGCATTCAATAAATCAAGATATCCAGTTGATTGTGAACTGCATGTAACAGTGGAATTATACAGAGCAGCATGCATCTTGTCTGATGCTGACTGATATTTCTTCCAGATCAAAGGAACTTGTATTCGCGCAGCATGCTATATATATCTACCACTGCATAACAATATGTCGGTACGAAAGTTAGGCTACCAAAGAAAAAATTAAGTAGTGAATTTAAGGGAATTTGGTGTGAATCTAATATCAAATAATGTCCTTGCAGTTGCTTGAAATTAACGATACAGCCAGAAGATTGAACGTGAAATTTGGCACAAGAAGAAGCAAAGAAAATTTGTATAGGCATGATAAAGACGTCTAGGCTTCTGTCTGTCTTTAGCCAATAATAGCTCTGAGGAACAGCCGATGTATGAAAAATGTGCTGCACTGTGTTCACTGCAGAGTGGAATATAATGGACAAAGAGAATTAAAATATCACTTCTTTTCTTCATTTACAGGAATCAAAACCAAGATGCTGCTAATTATCTTTTTGGGTCTTATCGCCACGTTAACTTCGGTTTCAGGCGACTGCGATGTTGGAACTCAGGGTGTGAAATATGTTGATTTTACTAAGGTTGGTATTACTGTATTGGGAGGATTCCTGAAACAAGCGGTTTTTAAAGCTTTGCTTCGGTTTGTATTTCATTTGTGTTTTCATTGACCATTTAACAATAGACCAGACTGCGTACATTCGTGTAATTGAATGATTTATGGATAAAAATTTCCTAATGATTTGAAAAGAGTGTCTCGTTTTCGTTTATAATTAAACGTCAATAGTTTCATGTAAGTTCAGTGCTCACAAAATTACGAAATTAGAATATTTGCTCCGTCATGTCAGTCTTTTTATTTGCAACAACTAAAATTCGTCGCGTCGAAATATTTTGATATGTAAAATTTTCTTTATCTTTCGAAAATTTATGTTAAAATTCACGTTTCTTTTAAATCCGTCAAGCATGCCCGTTATTTTATGAAAGGCAAACTTGCAGTTATCATAACATCTTGTCAGTTATTCCTAAATAAATCAAATATATAAAAAAATTTTATGCATCAAAAAGCACATTCTGTGGTTTATGTATTCGAAAATAATGCTGTATTTGAAATAAAGTAAAAGATAGCCGGATGGAGTCAAGTCACAGTTGAAAATATAATACAGGGCTTGTGATTTCCATGCTGGTAAACAAAGGCTACCAACAGATTCTAGGATTATTGAACACTAATTTTTTATTAACAGCAGTAACGGTAAAGCGAACGAACCTCAACTTTTCTATTATAATCACATTGCCTATCCTTTTTATAGCCTTAAATGAGATTTGAACCAATACTCCATTACCAGTTGATCGGGATAACAGCTGATCCAATTCCATCCGCATAACTATGTTTTCGGTAGAACCTAATTCAAACCTCTGGATACATAAATCGAAAATAAAAATATATGTAAGTTACAATGCCTTAGGTTTAAGAATTTAAATTCACCAGAATTGTTGCACTTGTTTCTTATTCTTACAGACTGTGGGTACTTGGTACGTGCTCTTGCACACCCCCAACAATTTTGAGAACAATTTTAAATGCGTTGAAGCCACATATGCAAGTCCTGTAGGAAATTATGGCTTAGTTACTCTAAAAGCTTATGATAACAGGTATGTTCAAAATAGCCAGTGTTTTTTTCACTACATTTTGCTGCGGTTAAAGTAGATAATGTTGAAAATGGAATTTCTGCTTACAGAGTTGTATGGGCGAAAAATTATGTGGTGTTATATCGCGGTTTGACTGCACTTAACTTTAAGATTTTTCCAATTTTCGTCCGCTTATATTTAGCCCTGCAATTTCTTGATAGACAGAAGTAAAAAACGTTGGGTTCTCCAATTTACCGAACACAACATCGTATGTTTTGAGATATAAAATTTTGAAATGATATTATATAATGAAATAAAAGCCTTTTCTTATATACACACCAAAATTCAAAGTTAAACTCAATAGTTCATTAAACATGCGGCTTTAATAATCATTCCAAAAGGTACCAACTTGGAGATCCAACGAACTGACATGTACTATAAAAAGATTAATTAAAAAACAAGTTTCCAATTATTTCTTTATGGAATTTATGGGTACATGATGTAAATAAAACTTGAATTAAGTGTGGGCTATATAAAAATTAAAAGGTCAAAATCAAATTCTTATAGCGGAGTACAGGTGGTCTTATGTGAAAGCAAATTGACAGTATATAATTCAAATTCTAGATGACTGCCAGATGCCTATGGTAAATTATAAGTATAAATACATGACTGACACTGTATTTCTGTAAACAGTGTTTGTGTTTCAAGTAAGCCTAACATTAAACATTAATGCTTCATATGTACCTCATGAAATTCGCTATGATTTTCATACTGTGCC
>Ga0123353_10016915_pt1:2500-10684 | contig 10684 bp, 1 predicted proteins | sample TergutLab28metaG_3_FD_92763 | JGI IMG/M metagenome (GOLD analysis project Ga0123353, IMG submission 92763) | Labiotermes labralis P3 segment gut microbial communities from Petit-Saut dam, French Guiana - Lab288 P3 | ecosystem: Host-associated > Arthropoda: Insects > Digestive system >... | reverse complement strand
ATTGGCCCTCTTGACATAGAGGGTGGAGACGGAGGAGTGGGTTAGCTAAATTAAAACTGTGCCATGCCAAGAGGGTGAGAAAGGGTGTTGGGTGTTTCCGTTCCTACTGATCGCACACCGGGAGAGAGTCGTGAATCGTGCTGGGATGTAGGCTATGCTATTTCATGTTACCATGGAGACGTAACGTTCGCGGAATGTTATTCACTTGTTCGTTTTCATTAAAACTAATCGAGCCGACACCCGATATAGCACATTATAGGAAAAGGGTATAATCTCTTCTAGTTAAAAGCAGGAAAGAAAGAAGATTAAAGAAAAAAGATCCTGGTGGGTTTATTTTCACTAGATTTCAATTGCCCTGCTGGATGACTCAGGTGGTTACTTTGTTAAGCTAAACTGGAAAATGATCATCAGAAAGTAAGTTTCATTATTAAAAAACTCTGTTACAGTTTTCAAAGTATTGATGGAAGCAGAAGTAGTTTAACTCACTATAGTGCATACTTAAATGCTGAACCTGCAGTCAGAGTTTTCCGAATGCACAAATTTCAGGGTTACAGTTAGACGTATTAACCTTTCCAAGCTTAGCGGTTTCTTTACGTTCCACCAGGTTGAAAGTTCAAAAATTCTACATGGTGCTCGCTTTGCGTTGAGTGTTTTGTATGCCTCTCAGAACAGACAGTGACTTTTGTTTTATGCATCATTAACTGTTTGGTTTTTTATAACCTTGGCGGAAAGTGTTTACAGCGCGATACGGACCGATTCTTTATGTAAAGCAGATTACGTTGAATTTTTTAATGGTTAAACACGACTGAGATTATGACTGGGATTACGCAATCTGATGACAAACCCGAAAGGAGCGGAATATTTCTTCACTACTTCTGGGGATCTGCCTCCTTGAAAATTAAAAATTCTTTCTGAAGAATATAAGAGTTTATAAGGATAATATAATATTTTAGGGATTTATATAACATTGAGCAGGTACGTAGTTTGTTTGCTGTTAAAATATTTGGTTTTACAAGGGCGCAGAGTGGATCACAACACCAGACTTGTAAAAGCTGCAAACAAGTAAGCAAGGGAAATGCGGTCATTTCAGACATTACAGTAATTTGTAATGCTGACATATGAGGGTAATATCAAGACGGAATTTGAAAGGAACATAATTTGTGTTAAAGTGCGAAAAATATTATGATTGTCAGAAAAGTAACAGGTCAAACTTGGTGAAGTAGTTGGCAAAGAATAGCAAGCTAACAAAATGCACAGTGTTCTTCCTTAGATGCTTATATCATCCATACAATAAAAACCAACAGGATGCACTGTTTACTTGTAATTTATTTCAATAATTAACCTCTACATGTTTCAAGCAGGCTTACTGCTCATCATCAGGAGGTACTGTTCTGTTTATACAGCAATTGGTAATTGTCATGAGTTTATGTTGACTGTATACGCAGATTTCGACGTTTTGTTGACCGTGCAGCTCAGTATATTTATCTCAGTATTTAACCAACTTGATGCACAAAAGTTGGCCGTCTCGTGCACGAGACGGCAACCTATCGGTGTGATGATACCAGACGCTGTGTAATGCAATTTTGACCTCCTGATGATGAGCACATGTGCTCGAAACATGTAGAGGCTTGAAATAAGACTTATTGTGAAACAAATTTTGTGCATCAAGTTGGTTAAATACTGAGATAAATATACTGAGATGCACGGTCAACAAAACATCAAAATCTGCGTATACAGTCAACATAAACGCATGACATACACCAATTGCTGTATAAACAAAGAAGTACCTCCTGATGATGAGCAGTAAGCCTGCTCGAAACATGTAGAGGTTAATTATTGAAATAAATTGCAAGTAAACAGTACATCCTGTTGGTTCTTACTACAAGGATATATCACGATGCACTGTCAACAGAACATTAAATAAGCTTATATCAAATTATAACACTGAGTTATCCTACATGCTTCAATCAACAAGGGATAACAGGCGGGGAGAAGTATCAAACAATATTGCATTGTTATTTTTACACATAATTAATATCTTATTCTTGGCGTACTAGAATTAACTAGTAAAATATAGACAGTTCTTTGTAGAAGAGTTGTGTACATAAGCGAAACTGGATCTTGACATACAGTAGATTGTCTCTGAGGCAGCTTACATACTTAACGAATGTCGACGCAGTACAGTGTCATCTTACGTAGATTACTAACAATCATTCTAACAAATTTAATGACTGTAATTTATTGCTAATTTTCCCTCAAAATCTCGGAAAGTTTCGTGTTCATTCTGTAATACTGTGAAAATCCAAATCGACTTCCGGCTACAGAATTTCACCTTCTCCACCGGAGTTCACTTCCTTTAGTATCCTTCTGGTAGGAGGATTCGTGGCCGATTGGATACTGCAATTTATGGAGTTTAGGCTCCGCACGGATATGGCTAATCTCATCAAAGGCTCCACATTGCATATTCCTTCACAAACACAGACTAAAATACACTCACGTAGAACATTTTAAATAGAGGTCTATACGCAGTGGCACGTAACGTAAAAACACTAAAAGATAAAGTAATAAATTATAAGCTCAATATTTTAAGTTGGGTCAAGAATTGCAAGCTACTGTGATGATAGGTGATGACTCGTGATGATGGAGGTGATGGTGACGGCGAACATATCGACGATGATGTTAAGTGGGCTCGAAAAATTTAGTTTGGAAGGATAATGTGTCGATTTATATGCGCCTTTCCGTCCAAGACCGTGTCTAAATTAATTTTAGGCGTCGTCGCAGAATTGGAATGTCATACAGAAGAGATAAACATACTTAATAAAACCTATATAAAAATCTTTCTTGGACAAATCTGCACTTTGAGAAACACTGGAGTATATTAAAATTTATCCACCCCCAAAATTTTGTTGGCTTTGTGATGCTCAGCAATTTAGAAAGGCCTTTTAAAAAATAAATAACATAGTTATTACCCTAAATTGTACTTAATGTTATCTTGTGTTCTGAGACTTGACTGCCCGATACTAACAGAGATATTTTAATTATTTCCCAACCGAGTAAGGAAAAGAACAGAAAACCAAAGACAGAGAAATTTCTAGAAGCGGTGAATTTGCTGACTTGTGTCCGAAACATTTCCGGCCAGAATCACTGGCAATATACTGACTGCTCCGATTGCACGTTCCGTCCAGTCCTTCAAAGAGGGCAATAACTTCTAAAAAATACCAAGAACCGTTCCTCCCTGCTACTATTTAATTCGTTATGCAGCACAATTCCTTGATCTCGTTCCACAGGATGCGTTACGTTGCTGCTGTTGTTTTTGCACTACTAAGAATAAGTAACATTCCCAGAACATATTTTCTTAATGCCACGCCTACAGATTCTTTATGACTTCCATCAAACATCACTAGTCGTATAAAACCATTAAGTGTATACTGAAGTATCACTGTCAAATATATATATATATATATATATATATATATATACACGTCAAATTCAACTTAATCTACCTCCTTTCTGTGTGGTAAGTGCAAAGTTCTATTAAACGATAACAAAATTTAAGGTTAAAATAATAATAATAATAATAATAATAATAAAGTTTGTTATCGCGAAAGGCTGTCTCTAAATAGGCCGGCAAGTCACTTAGCCACTTAAGTAAATCAGAGTTACAATTTTCTGAAGAAGTGAAAAGCGCTTCCAAAATTCTGAACTTTGTGTTATATGCCGGTTACTGATTGGTCTCAAATTCCTAAAGTTGCGTGCTGGGATAAATACCCTGAATTTCATCTGCAAATTCATTTACTTATTTAAGACTCTCATTCTCAGTACGTCATGTGTCACAAAGTTCAACATTAAAAACTTTTTCGCTTTTCTAATATAGTTTGTGTGTTTTATTTAATTTAACAAAATCAAGTTACTTGGTTTTGTGACATTAATCGTTTGATTTCTACAATGCTGACACATTGTGTTCTCTTTGAGGTAGGAATTAAATTATTTAGCGTAATTCAAAACAGTTTTATCTAATAAAATTTCAACAAGCACGATATAACCTTAAAATTTGTATTTTCTCTATATAAAAAGCACAGGTATTTAACGGCGCCTTCACAAACCAAATTACACAATACGAGCTCTGATGACTTCATTGTAATTAATGACTATTGAATTAGAAATGATGAATAAGAAAGCCGTTGTGGCTTAATTTAAAAGTAGGCTTATTTTTTTGAATTTGCCAGGATGGACCAAGGAAAACTAAGAAATGCTTAATTAAGGACAGCCAGTTTCGAAGCCGAAATTTGAAATAAGGCTGTCCCGAATACCGAATAGGAATAATAATTTTTCGACAGCATCTTTCTATCTTTGGCCAAAATGTCAGTGACATTAAGAACGGTCTTGAGGAAGAAAATTATAAAACCTCTAAGTTGCTGTTAAAAAAAGGGTTATAATTTTATTACACTTTGTAACCACCACTGAAATCTGAATAGTTCAAATATTTTCGTAAACTACTTTGGCAACAAACCGAAGACACTGTTGATACTGTTGATACTGTTGATACTGTTGATTCTCAATGCAAACGAAAGAAAGACTGTACTTCTTTTATTTTATCCCAAGTGTACCAAAATGTTTGTGCGTGTTGAATTCTTCATTTGTCAGGTCCTCCCTTCTTTCACAACATCGCGTACATTGTTCTGTAAGGGGTTGGGTGTTGGAGTGTTTTTAGGCCACCCCGAGGGCAATTTGTGCGGGGCCCAACGAGCGTAAGTAAACTCAATCCAGATAATGTCTACAGCATTCAATCTGATGTGGCGACGGAGGTGTGGGAGAGAGAGAGAGAGGGGAACGTTTCGAAGCTCGCTGCTGTAGGGAGTGGCACTCCAATAATCCAGTGGCCACCCAGTTCAGGGAAAATGTTGGAAGTTTGCAGACGAAGACCCGAAAGGAAATCGTACAGCTAGGCTTTCAGCTTGATTAGGTTCATGAGATCGTTATGAAAATGAAGTATGTGTTGGTGATACGGGAAGACAGGATTCTCTAGTATGGTGACCGGGCTAGGAGGTACGTAGATGGGTGGGGGATCTTTATTCGAATCCCAGTGGGTTCAGAGGTTTTCTTCATCCTAAGTGCAACAGATTGGTTCTGGTTTCCATTGAGCCACATACCCTTCCATTGGGTAATAATGGCGTTTCTCCTGGAGTTAAGAGTGACGGAACCTGGACCTAACCGCTAGACTCAACTAGGGTAAAGATGAAGAATGCGTGTCGCTAAACGTCTATGTTAAGTCTGTACACTTCCCACGGCTCGGCCTTTACAGAAGCACGGAGACAACCTGGCGTTTACCTTTACGTGACCGTGTTGTTCGCAACACGGTCAGGGCATGTCGCCCCAGAACACGGGTTCAATGGATGACATAGACCCAAAAAATACGGGTTTCAATGGATGACATAGACCCCAAAAACACGAGTTTCAATGGATGATATAGACCCAAAAAATACGGGTTTCAATGGATGACATAGACCCCAAAAACACGAGTTTCAATGGATGATATAGACCCCAAAAACATGGGTTCAATGGATGGCATAGACCCCAAAAACATGGGTTTCAATGGATGACAAAGACCCCAAAAACACGGGTTCAATGGATGGCATAGACCCCAAAAACATGGGTTTCAATGGATGACAAAGACCCCAAAAACACGAGTTTCAATGGATGATATAGACCCCAAAACACGGGTTCAATGGATGGCATAGACCCCAAAAACACGGGTTTCAATGGATGACATAGACCCCAAAAACACGAGTTTCAATGGATGATATAGACCCCAAAAACATGGTTTTCATTGGATGACACAAACCCCCAAAACATGGGTTTCAATGGATGATATAGACCCCAATTCAAAGACACTGAAACCTGGATCAGGACAGCTGAAATTTTATGAGCTCAAAGAAAGAATTAGACTTACTTTAAATATTAGAGGCTTCATGGATGTGAAAAGAAAATTGAGATGTGTGGAGCATGTAGCACGAATGCGAAAAGAGAGCTACATAACTAGTTTTGGTAGGGAAATTTGAGGGAAAAAACCACTTGGAAGACCTAGGAGTAGATGGGAGGATAATATTTAAATTTATCTTTAAAAAAGTGGGATATAGGTGTTGACGGGTTTAATATGGCTCAGGACACGAACAAGTGACGGGGTCAATAAAATCTTCGCGTGCTGACAGCTGTATCAGATTACCTGACGCGGCTGTCAGACTGCGAAGATTTTACTGAATTCTGCTGCCGTCAGAACTTCAAGAACCAGATGGCAGGCTCTTGTAAATGCGGTACTGGGACCTCGGGCCTCATAAAATACTGGGAAGTTCTTGCCTAGCTGGTGACTCTGCTCCATGCAGTTAATTAATTCATTAGTCAATTATTCTTTCAGTCTGTTGTCAATATGAGCTTATTCAATCACGACACTTACCCTTCTAGAGAAGGACAATACCGTCTTACTCTCATCATGTTTTTATGACATCGTGTAGTCTGGCGGTTACCAAGTTTCTAAGAAGTGTAAAGGTAAAAAGGTAAAGTGATCCCGTTACAGGCCCGGTGTGGCCCATAGGGTGGGTAGAGGTATAGCTCTACTCTACCCTCACCGCGGCACTAGAAGGGGTGAGTGGTCAGCAGCACGCCCCGGCCGCACTCTACCCCCGGGAAAGACTCAGTACCCATTGTACAGGAGGCTGTGTGGGCCCCAGGGCCGGTCTGGACGGGTGGAAAATCTCGTCCCCACCGGGATCTAAGAAATGTACAGGCTGCATATTCTCCACTAATCTTAACATGTCGGTAGCAGTCTCTTCGAGACTTCAGTAGCCAACTGCCACAGTAGTGGTGTAACAACCCAGAAGACCAGAGTCTAAACGTAGCGAAACCTCGACAAAGTAGGTGTCAATTTTGACGCTTCCCAGTATGCAGGCTCCGAGAGCTGTAATTTGAGAACCTCGTGATAATTACACATTTACCTGTCGCAATGCGAGATTCATATTTGCGGAAGGCAGAGTCACAGTGAATTCCGAAAATAGTTTTCCGGCTGCCGTATCACTAAAGCGGCGCATCTTGCTCTGACAGTGTACATTATACTCGTATAATGTAATTTTAAACGCGCTGCTACGCCTTACATCGTGGGTGCAGCAAAGCAACCGGCAGCTTAGGAACAGATGAATTTCAACAGCTAAAGATTTTCTTGTAACATCCTATTTCCCTTGAGACTTCGGTGTTTTTAGCAGCTGCATTACTATCATCGGTGTTTATTAAGAAAGCAATAGCAGCGACTGTAGAAAGACTGTTGTTTTCCTCGCAGATAGTAAGAATTAATTATGGCCTTTTATCAACTTCCGCTGCATTTCAAATGGTCTAAAAATATCTTACAGCTCGCCAGTTCTGTTGTACAAAGAACTAGACTGTATACCAAAGAAGTGAACCGTGGCTCTTTTTTCTAATGTAAATAATGTATAGTGATTGGTTACCTTAAGATGCTCTTGTAAAATAAATTTTTCTGAGAAAAAGAAAGAAGCAACTAAAGGTCAACAGCATTAATGTGATCCTTGTCATTGTACCGGTTAATTGCGAGCATGACAATTCTCTGTCTATTGTAATAAGATAATCACGTACCGGTACTGATTCGTCCTCAAGAGATAGTTTCTTAGCTGTGATGTGTTATTTCGTCATGCTTATTGCAGTAAGAGATTCTTAGATAATTATTTTATTATGGGAATTTGATGATGAAATAACAAATCTGTAGACCCATACGACTCTTAATACTATAAAAATTGATTTTTTTTTTGCATTATGAACTTCTATTAAGTTGCTAAGGGGCTAAAAACTGCTATTGAGTATAGCAACTGCAAATCTGAAAGCATCCACCAGTATTAAATACAACATAAGTTATTTAATATTTGATGTTAGGATGAATTTAAAACATTTTTTCCTGTAACGGTCACGATACTGACAATTAATTAAAAGATGAGTTCAATTATCTGCTAATGATAATTGAGCAACTTTCGTCTTAATATGACAGTGGTCATTTAAAACAAGGTAATTTCCGAAGGGCAATGTTAACAGGAAGAAGAAATAAATTAACTGTGGAATAAGCATAAAGGAAATTTTTAGTCGTTCAGTCTATTATGCATCTAGATCCCTTAGTAGGCTCTGTCACAA
>Ga0123353_10016914_pt1 | contig 10685 bp, 4 predicted proteins | sample TergutLab28metaG_3_FD_92763 | JGI IMG/M metagenome (GOLD analysis project Ga0123353, IMG submission 92763) | Labiotermes labralis P3 segment gut microbial communities from Petit-Saut dam, French Guiana - Lab288 P3 | ecosystem: Host-associated > Arthropoda: Insects > Digestive system > Gut ... | reverse complement strand
GGCGGACGCTTGTGAGTACGGTAATGAACCTTCGGGTTCCGTGAAATGCGGGGAATTTCTTGACTAGCTGCAAACCAGTTAGCTTCTCAAGAAGGACTCTGCACCATGGAGTAAGTAAGTAAGGCACCTGATATTTGTGGGCTCGTGTTTATTTTCATCCTTCTGGCGCATGGAATTTTTAGGCGGGTGGGGCTGCGATAAACCACGAAAAATGTCAGGATTACTCGTGTCATGGCAGAATTTAGAACCAGCACTTCAAAAACACTTTCTAGGTGAGTTTACTAATAGTCCGTGACGTTTCGTGTTAAGAGTCTCAAGAAGAATTCTGATCTATGGATTAGTTACGCCAATGCTAATTAAGAATAGAGAGTAACATTCTGCACAAAATATGCTCTTGCAATAGTCGAATTTATCACAGTGGTATCGTCAAAGATTTTATGTCCTCTGGGATTTTACGCCGTGTTGATTGGTGGTTACCGAGGCGTTTCGCACTTTCAAAATGTCGGAAAATATTTACCAGTCGACAAGGCGTAACAACCTAGAAGACTGGGCAGCTTCAAAGCCTGCTCTTCATCAAGGTTTCCAAAGTACATAACCAACTCCACCCTCCTTTTATTTGATTAATCGGTCCTTAATAAATCCCACGCACTCCACTGAAGGACACAAATGGAATCCAAGGATCAGTTTATGCCTATATATATATAATTTCAACAAAGAATGGCGATGCTTTGGAGCTAAAAATGAAATAAAAATTCTCACTGAACAGTAAGTTGTATACCTAATTATATAAGTCAACGATTTGTTAGCCTACATTACGTCACAAAGTGAGATGCAAGTAAAATTACTCCAAAGAATCCACTGAGTTTGGAATGCAGCTCTGTGAACATGTGATTCATAATAAAACAATGCCAGTTGTGACTAGTTTATCATCAGTTGAAACTATATTTAAAAGTAACAATTTTGGATAAATATAACTTATGAATACATTTACCACAATATTTGAAGTATCAATACCCGCTCCCTATCATAAGAACTTGGTACTGTTCTAATCGTGCATCGAAATCACCCAGAAAAGGAAACGTTTTGCTTACCTTACGAATGAAATGCAAACAAGAAACATTGCATCTTCCTATGGAGTGTTATTCTTTATGGTAAAACACATTTCCATAACACTAACACTTCAAACACGACACCAATCACATACTATCGAAAATAAAACAACTATTTAGCATTAATCACTTTTTACACCTGCTTAAGATTAAGTCAAATGTACCGGAGAAATGGTGCTTCTTACTCCCACGTTACATAAGATCTGCACTTCGGCAAATACTGTTAAGATATCTCGTTATCCTTTGTAGTAGGAAACTTAGTAATTATTGACAGGATTGTTCTCAGATTTTATGTATTTTCCAACCTATCATACCACACCTTCCTACCCGCACAACCAGTTCCAATCGAACACCACTGAGCAACGTCAACGCTGCAGTTAGGGCAGCACACGACAGAGTTAAACCAGCGGGGCCCCTTCCTCCTGCAGCGACCACGAGCATTGTTGCCATGTTTACCTTACGTAGTGTATGGCAACATTACCGCTTGAAACATTTCCTACGTCTTGAATCAGAGCCCTTCCTCTTGACTAAACTCAGCTCTGTTTCTTGCAGAAGGCACTGATGATAGAAAGGAAGAATACCTATGAATATGATCTGTGGAAAGCAGGTTATTAAATGCCTGTACTGTCAAATAAGCCTACTATATGACTTTACCCAATTTGACTCCCAGTTGTGAAGTCCAGTCAGGTGGAAAAAAGCAAGGGGAATTGTCCTTCACACAAAATACGAGAAGTTTGGAAGATATAAATGACAGGCGAATTCAGTAATCGACTTACGGATCTCTGGCATACGAGTAGCCAGCAGTGAACTGAACTCCATAAAAAAAAAAAAGAACTCAACAAATGTCTTGCCTCTTATGAAACTCAAGATTAATTAAGCAACAGCAATCTTTCTCGATCTTCTGGTACCGCGAACCCTTTAAAGCACTAATAATTCTTAGGACCTTCTCCCCAAAATTATCTCAACTCGCGGAACCCTTAAGTACAACAGACCCCAAAAATTTTTTGATAAGAAAGATTCTTATATTGTAAAGATCATTATTACACCAAATGTCACAAAAAACAACTTTTCTACTAGTGTTAACACTGGGAGTCGGGATAACTATGGGCTAGAAAATCCGGAGTTCATAACCCGGTAGAAGCAAGAGACTGTTCTCCTAATCACCCAGATCCAATGTGACACCCAGCTTCCTAATGAATGGGCGCCGAGGTTCCTTTCCGCGGGTAAAGCTGCAGATGTGCGAAGTTGAACTCTCACCTCCAACTAAAGCCGAGATTAAGAATGAATGGAGCCACACCTTCACTCCCGCTGTATGCATTCACGCACATGGACAGGGGCAAGAGTGCCTCTACTGGTAAGGAAAATACATAATATTTGGAAGAGCCTGAAGGACAAAGAAAACTTCAGAAGCTAGGCTGAGACAGCCTGACCTACGACCTTCACAAAGCCCCTACATTAGATCCTTCCCTCTTATATCCATTTTAATATTATTCCCTCATCTAGCCCTAGATATCCAAAACGGTGATTTCCTACTGAAATTTTTGTCATGAACTTCTCATCGAGTTACCTCGTTTCAAGCAATTAATTTTCTCACTAAAATTTCGTAAACCCATCGCCTGGGAACAACAAATCCGATAAAAAGACGCACCAAATGCTTCTGAATTTGGCGCGTGTTTTCAGCCTTCATTTATTTTGTGACACGTTGCGAACCACTGGCGCGTGCAAGGAAGGAGAGGATGCTGGGCTGCAGTCCACAACACCCCCCACCCAAAAAAAAAAAGGGAAATTTAAAAACACATAATTTTGTAGACACGATCACATAACAGGTTTCATATGATTTACGCTTTAGGCTAAATCAACCACCGAAATCGGCTGAGGACTAGTAAACTGTAATTTTGAAAAATATAATGAAAATTTACGTACACTCATTTTTTTTATTTTTTGGTTAGTTCTAATTTTCCTTGTAACCTAACTAGATATTGGCTCGGAGATTTTGACGTGATTTTTAAAACACAGTCTTTAAAATCAAACATCAATTACACATAGCCTCAGGGTCAGGCACCCCCCCCCCTTCCCACCAAAGAAAAATTCTGTGTGTGTCTATGTAACGAACACACAAAATATATAGCGTGGAATAAGGCAATGTGGTATTATGTACAGACAGATAGAAGTATGAAGAAGCTGTCATTGCCTGTTGCAAGGAACGCAACTAACTTGTGGAGATGCAGAATATGTCTAGATTACTTAGGATGCCCCCCCCCCCCAACAATAATTACAAGTTCTTAAGGCTGCTATTATGAATATCGCTTTGTCCCAGGATGCGACGTCGAGTATTTTGGTATGTACGTAACAATATACCTCCACGTTAGTACCAACGTACCAAAACACATTGGTGTCAAACCCAAGGAGTAAAAATGTTCAAAATAATGTTTATATGATTTTCTTTTTTCGATTAAAAGGAGTGATTTCCTCAGCCAGCAATAAAAGAATTACTAGGCTTAACTACAAAACTTGATTACAAACATTCCAGAGGTCAGCGGGCGGTAAAATATTTAAGGAGTTTATTCGGTTTCTGTACATTAGGGCTAGACCTCGGGTTTGAACCAAAGTTAAGACATTGAAAAATTATACAGGCAAGCTTTTGATGTTTTATCGGCTTTTCTAAAAAGAATTCTGGCGTTCAGTACGTCAACCATCGGCCATACAGAATCTCAGCAGCAAAAGGCCGACGCTAAGGAACTGCAGCATCATGCAACTGTTTCGTCAAACTGGGTTGCGAGCCAGCACACTTGTTGAACAGGAAGCAGATTCATGCCCAAAAATACGTCCTAGGACCGTCCATTCTGTTATCGAGGCACTGGTTATGTTCGTGCCTCCAGAAACATACACGCCCACTTCCACAGGCAAGTTAACAGAGAGCGGTGGGATTATAAATGCCATGCGTGCAAAGCTTCCTCAAAGATCATGGTGACTGAATTTGAAGCGACTAGCAGATATAAAGTACATTTGTGCAGGCACGGTTATTCTACCTGGAACTTGGGTATGAAAATATTACAATGAAAGCTTTTACTCTTCCATTACGTATTACATAGAGAGGGGTGAGACAGCGGACATACAGCACGATTAGGAGAAATAAAAAATTACACACAGAATTTTATTTAAAAATCCTGGAGTTACGAGACTAGGTTGGAGACATAATTCTAGATGGGAGCTACACGGTACACGGTCAAAACCTGCGACCGACATAAACATAGCAATAGTGGCGGTATAACTCCACTCATTCTTAGTCTTGGCACTGGAGAGGAATGGTCAGCTACACGCCCCGACCGCTTTACCCCAGGGGAAAGAGACCCCGTACCCATGAAATAGGAGACTGGGGGGGTTTCAAACCCAGTCTGGACAGTTTAAAGAAAAGGAAGACTTTTCCCCTTTTGAGTATCGAACCATGATTCCTTGGTCACTCAGCCCGTGGTCTAGACACTATACCGAGTATGCTATCCTAGCTTTCGTAGATAGCAGATATTTAAAAAGAGGTTCCGCCCAGGATTTGGAGTGAATTCAAATGGCACAAATAAGAACCTGTAGCGGCATTCACGAGCAAGGTAAGGAACCACTAGTTTCCGTAAAACGTTAGCAAATTGCCTGTACGAGCACCTGAGAGCTTCTCAACTCCATTCCTGCTCCATGGAGGCAGATGGTTGGACATCGCCGGTTCCGTGTTTAGTAGTTTCAAGAATGCAAAAAGAACTTGCTAAACGTCCAATGCATTTTTATAGCGGTTTATAACTTCATTACATGACCTGTATCGGCTAATGGAAAGACTAGACTGACCTTGACACGAGTGCTGAAAACACGCATTGAAGTTCAAATATCTGCTGGCACACACAACAGGAATGTTGAAAAGTATGTTCGTGTATCTGGGTGTGGACGGTATTTGTCTGAATGCATAAAGAGACACATTATACCAGGAGTTCTTAATCAGGGGTTACCGAAACCGCCAGCCTTAGTGGGGACGGCCTGAAAAAGTGTGCGTGTTGCCGTTTGAATCATATTTGTAAAACAACAGAAAGGGATATGGGGAACTCCCACACAAACATTCACACATACAACGCCATTACGTGGTTTTCACTCCTACTTCCTAGTCAGAAGCCTACATGTACGAATCTAGGTTCGAACATCAGTTGCCCTGACAGCAACTGTGCGTGGTTGTTTAATCTCTTCAGGTAACCACAGGGATAATTCGGAACACAGGACACAATTACAGTTCCTTAAAACTTTTTATTCAGAAATTTTCTGCCACTTGTCAGCAGTGCCGACAATAGGTAAGGGAAGCAGGTACAAATTACCAGGGCCTGGTCCCCCACTATGCTGCCTATGTTTTTGCCTCTTCTCGGTAGTATCGTTATTGTCCACTGCACAAATTAACCCTTACAGACCGAGATACAAGTCATTCTGCAACTGACAGTATTTCAGATTTAGTGTAAATATTTTTAGCCAGTCCATCCTTTCTGGAAGGACCAAACAGTTTTTTTTTACCCGGCCCGAACCCGCTTTCGGCGGCCCTGCTTATCAAAACAATACTTTATAAATAATCCAGGGCAGAACACTCCCTTTAAGAATCTCATACTCTTTCAGATTTCCAACAGATTAGGTGCCTTTATAAAACTATAACGTTCATGGCCACATTCACAATAGCCTGCTTCCTGTCGGTATCGTTCTTACAATGCTTCACACTCATTCATTCATCCACCACTGGCACAACACACATAACCTTAGCAATTGACAGCATAATTTAGTACCACACTTAAAAAAGGCAGCCTGCCTTCAGACCCCACTCTCAGAAAGTTGAATCCAGTCCACATCTTCAGAGCCTATATTATGATCCATTTTAATATTATCCTCCCCTCCTACTCTGTCTGTTGTTCCCAAACATTTTCACATTGCGGCACACCTTAACATCATGGTGACCGTGGTGCTCTTTGTGAAGCAAAACGAAAACTGGTTCTTTTACACCATTATCTGAACTAGGCGCAACATTACTGACAAGAAATATGGCCTCATACCATATAAGGACCTGGCCGAATGTACGGTTTTACATAAAAAATTGTGAGAAAAATGTAAAATTCAGCAACCTTTATTTTGACAAAGACCAACATTACTTGACTTCAGTACTGAAGCACCACAGTCCAACTCAGGAAGCTCCAAGACAACCTACCAATTCATGTTATGTGGCAATCCCACTGATGTAATTACAATTACAGACTGTAGCCTAAAGTTCACTGTGTGCATGCTATGATGGCATATGGGGGAGAAGAGTACAGCTCCATGCATTCTTAATCTTGGCAGCACATGGGTACCCAGCAACAATCTGATATGGGCTGAAATAAAGTTCAATGTGAAAAAAATAAAAAAATGCTGCAAACATCTGCGAACACATTTAGTTTATGTTACAACAGAGAGAGAGATACAAAACATGCCCGCAAGCTGTACATCTGAAACTACCTACGAAATACATACAGCAAAGGAAAATATGACAAGAAAGGTGAAGTTGTCCACGTGCTTAATTAAGTACCATGACACAAAGATGTATGGAGGACTGAAGGTATACTTCAATGCTAGAGTGAGGGCAAGACTTTTGCAGGGTGGTGCACATTACCACAATGTCCAGCAAGCAGAATTTTTAATGACCGGTGCTGGATGAGATAGTAACATCGCCATCATTTGCCATGGATTGGTGACAGTAACCCACTTATCACAGCTAAATAAATTTCAGACTGATGCAATACTGCAACGAGCAAGTCAAAAGCAAATGCTCTTTCTTGTTCACAGCACACTGGCAGGCGGACAAGACATGCAATGGGCTTAATACAGACAACTGTAAATAAATACTGCTGTAACAACTGCAGTTAACATCTTACTCACTCACTTAGCCTAAACTTGCTTTGTATTTATGAAAAGATGCCACCTACAAAATGGACTTGCTAAGTATAGTCAGCACACAGAATGTACATCTCAACATGGGGACACTAAGTGCTATGAGTGGGGGCAGGAAAAAAATCAAGATACATAATTAAATATATATCTTTATATAATATCATACTTAAATCATTATAACTACAGATGAAAAAATTTCCAACACATCATACTTTAAGCATAAATTTCTAATTACACTTTGTATCTGCACTTGTATGGATGAGGAAAGACATCCCTGTTAAAACTTAAAATATACTGAGATCAATTAATTAAAATACAATACTGCATGCACACTTTTCTGTTTTGTACATTTTCTACACACACACACACACACACAGGGGTGTACTGCTAGAATTTTAACGGGTGATTTGCACATCAAACTTAAACTTTTTTATTGGCTTACTCTACTGAAGAGAAATGGAGTCAAGGTAGCCCAGCTGGAGTGCTCAACTCACAATTCAGCATTTCACCAAGCAGGGATTGTTCCACAGCCCTCTTTTTTTAAACTACTTCCATTCCCAAAAAAGGAAAAAGTAGGCCTATGTGATCATCACATTATACCACTGGAGGATGCTATAACACTGTACATGCAAATTTCATACAATCTGTAAAAACAACATGGCAGATGTGCAAACTCCTGAGATAGGATGGAAACTAGCACTTTTACTTTATGGTACTAAAATGATATATGGTAACAATTCTTGGAGAAAAAACACTAACTTCTTAAGGAAATATATGTACAGAAGTAAAAATAACAACACGGTGATCACGTACAAATTTCCTTTACCTTTTGGTTTGATGGCAGTAACTAATGAAACAATGGCACCAGGTGTTGGTAATTTGGTACAGAAAGAGATCATTAACATACCTGAATTTTGCTTACAAAACCAAGTTTATAAGTTAACAATTACAGCCACAGTGATGACCTGTTACTTTGAGATTATATACAATTATTTTTGCACATACAGAATCCTCCACATAAGCATAACCTGTCAGAAATAGCAAAATGCTTTGAAAGAGAAGTATGACAGCAATGGGAGGAAAATTCGCTTGGTCAAGCTTCATGGTTTGTCAAAAAATTTAACAAGTTCTTCATGAAATAAAATAAAACATTCAAAATATTAAAAATGTGTAACAAGAAATCTACAGAATAGAAAAATAAACTTTATGAGCTCTAATTGAAATTCCTGAATTGCACCTGGTTTGAATCTTTAGGTTCTGTTACACCAAACTGACTCTGGCACACCCCTGCATACAATCAGCAGTGGCTTACTGACAGCATAAAAAGATATTGCAACAATATAAACAGTACATCTATTTCCAAAGTCAAAATGGGGTAATTACTTCATCCCTCAATCAAATTTGCCCTAGGCAATAACTACTCAGGAACAGGAGAAAAAATAAAATTATACGAATCTAAATTAGTCATGAATGTATCAACACATACAAAGAAACATTTTTTGGTATGCTTTTCTGCAACCCTTTACCTTCAAAAGAAAAATAAGCATTTTGAACATTTAGGAAACCTTCTAGCAGTACAAAAATGGACGGAAATGATTTCTGTAGTTAATGTTCTTTCTGTAGAGCCATGTGATGTAAGAGTAATGCCAAAACATTTTATGCACAATGTGTATGTTGAATACTGACAATGAATCAATGTTGCACACCATGACTTGCAGTATATATGACAGAAGGAAGCAACAATATAACAACCACACAAAAAAAAGTTAGAAAATACACACATACAATAATCTGGTACATTTGCTCACTTTTTTAAAATCATCTTGGCAACCACAGAACATAACAAAAATAGTGTATTTGTCACTGAAAGCCTGCTTCTATTTACTCTAAAAGGTTTCATCAAAACATTTTTCACTCTGATAAATACTGAGTACACTGCATGTGAATTAAGCTCAAGATGTTCCCTCAAATGCACATAGGTTCTCATGTAAAACATTTCTTATTGCTACTTGATTCTATCAAAAACTGGAATGGGTCACCAAATTTTAGTTTAACTCCCTAATATTGAATTTAATGAACCCTGTTCAGTCATTCTGAGGTTGTTCCAAACATGTGGACGGAAGGGCGGACGGATGGATATACAGCGACTGTAACAGGAACTCCAACGGAATGCATATGTGTCTAAAACCATTTAAAGTGTTCTCCTCATAAATGTTCATTAACAAGTATATACATAAAAACTGTGTGCATGAAGATCACTGAACTCTCTTGTAATCAACGTTTAACTACAAATTACAGGCACTTTTAAATTTGTATATGAAATAAATATTTTATCACAATATCTAACTTTAGTTCATACTCCAGACAGTGCATAAAACAACAACCCCTATCATATGAACTAAACCTCTAACATAATCCCAATCTGTAAGCGGTATTCTACAACTGTTTTATGAACATTAGGGTGTATCATGAAATATTCTACTGAGTATCGTACTACAACTGCTAAGCATACAGCTGAAACCACAAACATTTAACTGGCAGAGTACATACAGCAACATGAAAATACAGATTGTTCTTTCATTTGTCAGTCAAATCACACTCCTTGGGAATGACATTAACTTGTTAACAATGTTATGGTGCTACACATTTAACAGAAACAAGTTTCGACTTATGTAAATTTTTGTCCACGCATAATAGTTGTGATTTAATTAGGTTCAGTTTTAATATCTATGATGAATAAAATCTGTTTACATACTCTACTCATATATCAGTGCTCATAATCTCATAACAGGTTACATTTTTGCTGCAACTAAATATCCCACATTAAAAGAAATAGATTATTCAAAATTATCTCCTTCAGAGCATTAAAATTAATGAAGTTTTACTACAGCACATTTGCTGATATTACCTCCACAAGATTACAAACAGTGGAGATTGCTTCCAAATCCCCCAAAATACAAATATTATCAGAACATAATTATCGCCCTGATTTGTCATGGCTTTTAGTTGCACTGGCACAATGTTAAAGAAAACAGTTTGCACATAGGCTGGCATGTACAATAACTTCCCACATATATCAGTGACATGCTAAATTCCAATAAAGATGCAGTAAAAGCACAATAATGGAGCATTTAGTTTTCATTATAATGTAAAAGCAGATCCTGAAACAATAAATAACTAACTCAACAGGAAAACATTTAGAGTACTTCCCATCTAACAGAGATTTTGGTTCATCAAATTTTCACAACTTTAGTTCCTCCATTGTATGGCAAGAATTTTGGGAACAGTGATGTCAAAAGAAGGGACAGAAGTGGCCTATTTACAAAATAGAAACTATGGCAAGATCATTTCAGTCATAGGAGGTCATGTTAAAAATTGTGTACAGTTCAGCTCATATGCAATGCACAGGTTTCCCCTGATGACATGTTTGTATTTCTATTTGCCATATGGCACTTATAATTTAAAAATTGTTGATACAGTCTATCGCTGAATTCTCCCAAGAAACAAATCAGACATGGAAATCATGTCAGTTATCCTTAGGCACGTGAAGTTAATTAAGCACCTAGAGTTCTAAGTACAGTGAAACTTTGATTTTACTTCCTCTGAATTTAAGTTTTCCCTGAATTTACACTATAAATTTAT